>PDWJ01001877.1_pt1 | contig 73367 bp, 69 predicted proteins | sample 1430881 | NCBI WGS metagenome assembly PDWJ01 (sample SAMN01162460, study PRJNA174530) | Oral metagenome, whole genome shotgun sequencing project. | biome: Marine environment; feature: Marine mammal; material: Swab sample of the gingival sulcus; isolation source: swab sample of gingival sulcus...
GCTTCACACCTTTGACGCGGCGCGCCCGCCTTTTGGCCCTGAATGAGGCCAGCTCTTCCGGCGAAAAGAAGGGTTCTATTGATCTGTCAGCCATCACGCAGCCTCCTTCTTACTGGGGGTGGGACGGGGGATGTCGGCAGGCCATTCGATTTCTTGATCCGGCCAGTGATCAGAGAACCACTGGAATACCTTTTGCGCTGTTTTTAGCGTGCAACCGCCGCCCCTATTCAGACGGTCAAAAAATTTGCCATCTCCGCGCACCAAATAGGATACCCGCCAATGGGTGCGGTTTGTGTGCTGGGCATACATATCGGCCAGGGCTATCAGGGCATTTTTCTGGTCTACCTCAGGTGATTGATTGACGGCCAAGGCTAGGACCGCACCCCGCAAGGCTTCAACTGCCTGCAATGTCGCGTCAATTTCTGACTGGATTTCAGGACGGATCATTACGCTACCTCCCTTTCGTTTACTGGAGGGCGTTCAATTTCTTTCGGCCAAGCAAGATCAGCGGGCCAGTTGTTGCTAAACCAGCTAATGATTGCTTCGGCGCGATTAACGGTAATGTTCCCACCATTATCGAGCTGATCAAAGAACCCCCCACGTTTTGCCGCTCTCAGACTGACAGTCTTGCGAGAGTGGTTTCGATGCTGACCGTATATTTCTGCCAGACGCAGGATTTGATATGTGTAATTGGCTTTCATGCCAATACTTATATTTGGCACATATGCCAATATCAAGACTAAAGTTGCGCGAATCAAACTTTGTTGGCAATTATGCCAACATGAATAAAGAAGAACTCTTATCCACAATCAAAAAGCGGTTGAAAGAAAAAGGACTTTCAGCAGCGGAGGCGTCCTTGGCAGCCACTGGTAGTCGTCACTTCATCGCAAACATGGGGCGAAGTCGATATGGGATGCCTTCACTTGAGGGGCTCGACAGTTTGGCGCAGGTTCTTGATCTTCAGTTGTATTTCGGCCCCCCGCGCAATATCCCCCCAGCCCCGGAAGTCGAAGTGGATGATCGCCGTTTCGCCACCATCGCCCGCCATGACGCATCCGCTGCGGCAGGAGGGGGGATGGTCAACTTTGATGCCCCGCCCATCGACCATCTGGCATTCTCAAAAAGCTGGTTGAAGCAGAACGGCATTCAGGCCGGGTCTTGCTCGCTCATCAATGCCACCGGGAAAAGCATGGAGCCGAGTATCTGGGACGGTGATCTGATCATGATCGACCGCCGCAAAACCGAAATCAGAAACCAACGGGTGTATGTTTACAACGACCCCAATGACGGCACCCGCGTAAAGCGGCTTGAGGTTGTGCCTGGTCACACCATCATCGTGCGCAGCGACAATCCTGATCAGAAACAGTTCCCCCCTGAATACCATACCGGCGAGGCCATGAATGCGATCTCGCAAAATATCATTGGCGAAGTGGTCTGGTCAGGGCATAAGTGGACTTGAAACACGTTTAAGGAGATTCTTTATGGCGACTGTCCCCTGCCCATCCTGTGGCAAAGAAATTTCTGATAAAGCTTTCGATTGCCCGGGTTGCGGGCATCCCATCCGAAAGCCGAAACGCGGTCTGTTTGGCAAACTGTTCAAGTGGAGCTTCATCCTCTTCAACATCTTCATGGTGTGGTGGCTCGTCGCTGGCACGAATGCCGCGATGGATGGTCAGGAACAATTACATGGCGCTGAGCTTGCAGGCGCTCAGATTGGCACCGGAATTGGCGTCATGATGATCCTGACATTCTGGGTGATTGGTGATATCATCCTTGGTCTTCTCGTTCTTTTCACACGCCCCAGCAAGTAAGGAGTTTTCATGTTTAGATTAAGTCTCATCTCTGCCCTGTGTGTTTTACCACTATCTTTGTCGGCCCAATCCTTGGACAGTATGCGTGTTGCTCAGGAACTGGGGACGCTTTTGGCGGCTGAAAAATTCTGCGGTCTTTCTTACAATCAAGCCGCGATAGGCAAATGGATAGATGAAAACACGGATCCATCTGACATGGGCTTTTCCAGCACGCTAACCATGATGATCGAGGGTTCCTCGTTAATGCAAGGTGACATGAGCGAGAGCAGCAAAACGGCACACTGTCGCTCGATTGAGCGCACTGCGCACCATTACGGTTTCATTGAATAGTGGCAAAATCAGTTCCATGTTATGGGTGGGTAATAGCCACGTTAGCATTCCCTTAACGCTTTTATTTCATTGGATTTTTTGCAACATGGAACTGATTTTCCAAACATGGTAGGGGATTTCCATGTTCGGAGAATCGCCCGGCACCCCAAAACACCCCTAAAACGCCGTTAATCCCTTTATAAAACAGGTGTTTAAGCACTATTTGCAAATCACCCGACCAGCCCTCACAAAACGCCCCTTGTGTCAACTAACACTTGTGTAGCGGATTGCGTTGCAAAATGTGTAGCAAATCAGAGCAAAATGACGGACAACCCAAGGTCATATTCCTGTTAACCTGTTGAATTTACGTCAAAAGATAGGGCTGGGCTTCAAGAAAATCTGGCGGACAGACAGGGATTCGAACCCTGGAGACGGTCTCCCGCCTACACACTTTCCAGGCGTGCGCCTTCGACCACTCGGCCACCTGTCCGTGGGCGTTTTCTAACCTGACTGCCCAGGGCTTGCAAGGCTTGTCTTGTGGTTTTCATATTCCATTTTCCCGCAGCCAGGATTTGGCCGCAGTAAGCGCCTGTATTTGATCTGTGGCGTTTCGATAATCTTGCGCCGACTCGGCTATGGCTCTGCCGCGATTCCACTCCGAGAAGCGGTGCTGTTTGCGATGGGATGCTATAGATGTAAAAAGTGGATTTTGTTTCCAATGCTGCAGAGAATCAACTTAAAGAATAGTTATGCCTACCGCGGTTTGATGCCAAAACGATTCAGGCCGAGATGGCCAAAGCCGACGTAGATTTCGCCGCTATACGCCCGGGCATGTGCGCAGGGTCATTGCGGACTGATCCCCGCACGACCAAGCTGCAAATCGCCATCCCGTGCCGCAGTCATGCCGCGTCGCGGCTGTAACTTGTGATGATGCCGCCAGATTGGCGTCGACGGCGGATCGGGCCGTCAGGGGCGGGCCGGAAATCGACCTGCAGTACGTTGTCTCGAATGTCCCGTCCGCGGGGCGGGCGCTCGACATTATATAGCTGACGGGAGTGGATTTTGATCTCAAAATCCATGAAGCATCAGCTTAAAATAAGAGACTTATAGCCAAAAGGCACAATCAGAATTGTATCGTTTGGCCATATTGCGGGCCTGCTGCGTAACCCACGCCGAGTCAGGGGCATAGGTCGGAGCGCTGCAGAATACGCGGCGGCTGCCGAGATGGATGTCCGCCCAATGGCTGGGGGTGTATAGCCAAACGCTATAATCAGCTGATTAACGGGATTTCCGGCCCCGCCCGGCCGATCAGCTTCCATCTCAGCTCGAAGCCAACCGGATGAACGAAGCCAAGGTTGCGACGATCACCATCATTCGCTTTATTGATGAGATGCCCCAGCACCCCCCCACGACACCGCCGACGATGCAAACGGCGGGATTGGACTGACAATAGGGGGAAGCGCAACCATAAATTGTTGCGCTGCGGTCAAAAAAACGGCCCCGAATGCATCGGGCCCGTTCCTATCTCTGCAAAAACCATCGGCCTGTTTTTCAGGCCTCGGTGGCGTTTATTCAACCAAAGTGGCCTCGGTGGCTTCGGCCATTTGCTCGGCGGTGACACCGGGGGCCAGCTCGACCACCTTCAGCCCGCCTTCGACCACATCCAGAACACCCAGATTGGTGATGACCCGATCCACCACCCCTTTGCCGGTCAGCGGCAGGGTGCATTCCTTCAGTAGCTTGGAATCGCCATGCTTGTTGGTGTGATCCATGATTACCACCACACGTTTCACACCAGCCACCAGATCCATCGCGCCGCCCATGCCCTTGACCAGCTTGCCGGGGATCATCCAGTTGGCCAGATCACCGTTTTCGGCCACCTCCATTGCGCCCAAAATCGCCATCGCGATCTTGCCGCCACGGATCATGGCAAAGGATTCGGCGCTGTCAAAATAGGCGGTCTGGGGCAGCTCGGTGATGGTCTGCTTGCCGGCATTGATCAAATCGGCATCCAGATTTTCTTCGGTCGGGAACGGCCCCATGCCCAGCATACCGTTTTCCGATTGCAGCGTCACATTGACGCCTTCGGGGATGTGATTGGAAACCATGGTTGGAATGCCGATACCCAAATTGACATACCAGCCATCTTGTAATTCTTGCGCCGCGCGGGCGGCCATTTGATTGCGATCCCACATATTTCTAACTCCAGGAGGGGTTTTCCAGGGCGACACGAATATCATCTACCGTGAAGCTTATCAGGTCCAGTTTGTGCATCAGCATCATCGCTTTTGCAGTCTCAATGATCAGCGCATTATGCGCCGAAGCGCTTTCATTCGGAAAATGCGCTTCCACCAGAGAACGGGCCTCGGCCACCCAATGGTAAAACTCCTTTGAGATGCTGGCCCGGTGCTTTTCATAAGCGTCATTCTGGTCGGAAGTTTTGCTCATCCCGCCACCTTACGCAGCACTAATGGTGCGTTGTTCGATGCGCTTTTCATGCTCACCCTGAATCAGGCGATGGACATAAATGCCCGGCAGGTGGATGCTGTCAGGATCAAGGCTGCCGGTGGGCACGATCTCTTCGACTTCGGCCACACAGATCTTGCCGCATTTTGCCGCGGGCGGGTTAAAGTTGCGTGCGGTTTTACGGAAAATCAGATTGCCGGTCTCATCGGCCTTCCACGCCTTGATGATCGACAGATCGGCAAAAATCCCGTTTTCCAGAATATAGGTTTCGCCGTTGAAATCCTTATGCTCTTTGCCCTCGGCCACAACGGTGCCAACCCCGGTTCTGGTGTAAAAGCCCGGAATGCCCGCGCCACCGGCGCGCATCCGTTCGGCCAGAGTGCCCTGAGGGGTGAACTCCAGCTCCAGCTCGCCCGAGAGATATTGACGCATGAATTCAGCATTTTCCCCGACATAAGAGGAAATCATCTTTTTGACCTGCTTGGTTTGCAGCAAAATACCAATACCAAAATCGTCAACCCCGGCATTGTTCGAGGCGAATGTCAGATCCTTGGTGCCCGCCTGCCGGATTGCATCCAGCAGCAACTCGGGGATACCGCACAGGCCAAAGCCGCCGGCGGCGATAAACATGCCATCTTTCAGCAGACCATCCAGCGCCTCGGCCGCTGACCCATAAATTTTACTCACTGATTCATCCTTCCGATTTGGGTTTATGCGCCCGACAAGTGTGCCTTGAGACGCGAAATAAGTCAATCAGGCGGTGCCTCCATCCCCCTTGTTTTTCGCGGTTTTCCGGGGGGCGGTTTTCTTGGCCGCTGGTTTTTTACGCGCGGCCGGCTTTTTCTTGGGCGCGGCTTTGCGCTTGCCTTTGGTGGCCTTGGCGATGATCAGTTCGACCGCCTGTTCCATGGTCACATCCTCTGGTTCCACCTCTTTGGGCAGGGTGGCGTTGATCTTGCCCCATTTCACATAGGGGCCATAGCGCCCATTCATCACATTGACCGGCCCGCCCTCATCGGGATGCTCGCCCAGCTCTTTGAGCGGCTTGGCCGCCACACGCCCGCGCCCGCCGCCATTGGCACGCTTTTCGGCGATCAGTTCGACCGCGCGGTTCATGCCCAAGGTAAAGACCTCTTCCACATCCGAGATATTGGCATAAAGCTTGAATTCCTTACCTGCCTCATCCACCGTGGTGTGCATGACATAAGGCCCGTAGCGGCCCAGATTGGTATGCACCAGCCCCCCATCGGGATGCTCGCCGATCAGCCGGGGCAGGCTGAGCAGGGTCAGGGCTTTTTCAAGCGTCATATCCTCGGGCTTCCAGCCCTTTGGCAGGCTGGCGCGGGGCGGTTTCTTGACCTCCTCGGTTGGCTCGCCGCGCTGCACATAGGGGCCAAACCGCCCGGAACGCAGCGAAATTTCATCGCCATCATCAATGCCCAGCACCCGGTCGCCATTTTCGCTCTCGCCGCCAATCGGGCGGGTATAGCGGCATTCCGGGTAGTTGCCACAGCCCACGAACCCGCCGGATTTCGAGGTTTTCAGATGCAGCTTGCCGGTGCCACAGAGCGGACAGATACGCGGATCAGAGCCATCCTCGCGCGGGGGATACAGCGTTGGGGCCAGCACGTCATCCAGCGTGTCCAGCACTTCGGAAATCCGCAATTCGCTGATTTCGGCAATCGCGGCAGAGAAATCTTTCCAGAATCGCTGCAACAGGTTCTTGTAATCGCGCTGCCCGGCGGACACATCGTCCAGCTCTTCTTCCAGATCGGCGGTGAATTCGTAGCCGACATATTGCTGAAAATAATTCAGCAGGAACACCGTGACCATGCGCCCCTTATCCTCAGGGAACAGCCGGTTCTTTTCCTTGCGGACATATTCGCGATCCTGAATCGTGGTGATCACCGAAGCGTAGGTGGAGGGGCGTCCGATCCCCAGCTCTTCCATGCGTTTGACCAGCGTGGCTTCGGTAAAGCGGGGCGGAGGCTGGGTGAAATGCTGCTCGGGCGCGATGCTGTTCTTGTCCAGCCGATCGCCCTGGGCCAGCTGCGGCAGGCGCTTGTCGGATTCATCGCTGCTGCGATCATCGCGGCCCTCTTCATAAACTTTCAGGAAGCCTTCGAACAACACCACCTGCCCCGTGGCCCGCAGCACCACCTGCCCATCATCCGAGCCCAGATCAACAGTGGTGCGCTCCAGCCTGGCCTGCTCCATCTGGCTGGCCAGAGTGCGCTTCCAGATCAGATCGTAGAGCTTGCGCTGATCCGCCGCCAACCGCGACAGTTTGGATGCATCCACGGACATATCGGTGGGGCGGATACATTCATGCGCTTCCTGAGCGTTCTTGGCCTTGTTTTTATACATGCGCGGGCTGGAGGGCACGAACTCCTTGCCATAGCGGTTGCCGATTTCCTCACGCGCGGCCATCACGGCCTCGGGGGCCATGTCGATGCCGTCGGTTCGCATATAGGTGATGTAGCCGGCCTCATACAGACGCTGGGCGGTGCTCATGGTCTGGCGGGCGCCAAAGCCGAATTTGCGGCTGGCCTCCTGTTGCAGGGTCGAGGTCATGAACGGAGCCGAAGGGTTGCGATTGGCCGGTTTGGCCTCGACCTTTTGCACGCTCAGATCGCGGCTGCTGATCGCTTGTGCGGCCATTTCGGCGGCGGTGGCGTTTTCCAGATCGAACTTGTCCAGCTTGTTGCCGGCCAGATGGGTCAGACGGGCCTCAAACGCCTGACCGCGCGGGCTGTTCAGGCTGGCCTTGACGCTCCAGTATTCACGAGGATTGAAGGCTTCGATCTCCATCTCGCGCTCGACGATCAGTCGCAAGCACACCGATTGCACCCGGCCGGCGGATTTGGCCCCGGGCAGTTTGCGCCACAGCACCGGAGACAGATTGAACCCCACCAGATAATCCAGCGCCCGGCGGGCCAGATAGGCCTCGACCAGCGGCATATCCACCTGACGCGGAGATTTCATCGCCTCGGTGATGGCGCTTTTGGTGATGGCGTTGAACACCACCCGGCTGACCGGAGTGTCTTTTTTCAGGGTCCGGCGCTTGCGCAGCGCCTCTTGCAGATGCCAGCTGATCGCCTCACCCTCGCGATCGGGGTCAGTGGCCAGAATCAGTTCGTTGTCGTCTTGCAGCGCATCGGCGATGGCTTTGACATGCTTGCGGGAATCATAGCTGACCTCCCATTTCATGGCAAAATCATGATCGGTGTCGACCGAACCATCCTTGGGCGGCAAATCCCGCACATGCCCGTAAGAGGCCAGCACAGTATAGTCATCCCCCAGATATTTATTGATCGTTTTTGCTTTGGCCGGGGATTCTACGACGACAACGGGCATGAATTTCCTCTCGAAATTTTACAAATCTTTTAGCGGCGAAAAAGAGAGGGGATTTGCCTGAATGTCAATGGGGCATGAAAAACGGGGCTGCTCTGCGATGGGGAATGGGGCTGGGATGGGCGTTTTGATCAGATCACAGGCGGCATTTCATACACCCAGAGTTCGAAAAACCGCAATAGGTGGGGAAATCTGAAAAAACGATACGCAAGGCATCCGTTACCCCGCTCAGGCGGGAACAGCCAGCCAGGTTAGAACGTGGTCGGGGTCTGATCTGTGGTGGATCTCAAATATCTGGCCCGCCCGATAGTCACCGTTTAGATCATCCAGCAGGGTCAGGCGTAGGGTTTGCGGCCCCGGCAGGGCGCTCAGCCTGGCGGCGTCAAAGCCGAAAAAGCGCTGAACATTTGGGTAGAGCGCTTTGAACAGGGTCTCTTTGGCCGAGAACGCCAACGTAGCCAGATGGTCGGGCCGGGGCGTGTTGGCGATCAGGGCGCGTTCGGGGGCATCCAGCACCCTTTCGCGGATCGCTTGCAATGAGGCTCCGCTGGCGATTTTTTCCACATCAACGCCCAGAGTCTGCCCGGTATTGCCGCTCAACACACACACCACCCACCCGCGGCTGTGGCTGATCGCGCCGCATTGATCCCCCGGCCAGATTGGGGCGCGGTTTTCACCGATGACGATCGTGTCCTGGGCCACGCCCAGCATCTGTTGCGCGGTTTTGATCAACAGCCGGCCGGCCAGAAAATCAACCTTGCGCGGCACGGCGGCGGTTTTCAGATGCGGTGGGAAAAAGATGCCAGCGTCCTGAAAGAGCTGATCAGAATACAACCCGTGATTGACCCGAGCCTGCAGTAATGTGACGCCGTTTATCCCGGACTCCATTTGGTTCAGATCAAAGAGGAAGTCGTTTGTCGTTTGTCGTGCCATGGCGCAGCTCGTTTCAGGGGGGGGCACATTTCATGGCGCATCAATATATGCCCTCATTTTAATCTTATTTGTGCCATATTTCCGGGGTTCTACTGGCAGTCTGTAAATCGTAGGCCGCCCGGTGGCAAACTGTAAATAGAACCATGCGAGGTCGATTCATATGCCGAACTATACATTAGACTGGAGCAATGCGGGGGCCAACGGGACTTACGCAACCGGTTCAGGTAATGTTGAAATCACCAGCACAACCAATGCTTCGGGGCGCACGGCAAGTGTCGGTGTTAATGGCAACCCGTCAACCGAGGCCCTTTGGGTCAGCAGCCTGCGTGAACCTGTCAGCACGACCATTACCTTTGAGTCTCCGGTCACAAATCTGAATTTTGAGCTGTTTGATGTGGATTCAAATGGCAGTGGCTGGGATGACCGGATCACGGTTATTGCAATGGATGCGGATGGCAATCAGGTGCCAATCACGGTTTCTGATCTGGACGGTTTGCACTCCGTTGCGAACGGCAACGTCATCAATGCCGATGGCAATGCGTCCGGCGGGGTTGAAACCACGGGCGCAGATGATTCCGTTACGGTCGATATTGCCGGCCCGATCACCAGCCTAACCATTATTTTTGACAATGGCGAGAGCGCGCAAAACACGGGCATAATTGGTTTAAGCGACATCAGCTACGATCTGCCCCCTGACTATATCGTTGAAGGCACCAGCGGCGATGATGTGATCGACGCCAGCTATACCGGTGATCCCGAAGGCGATATGGTCGATAACAATGACGCCGAGGATGGATCAAACGATGATGTGATCCAGGCCGGGGCCGGCAATGATCAGATTATTGCAGGGCAAGGCAATGACACGATTTACGGCGGTGATGGAGATGACACCATTAACGCCGGAGATGGCGATGACACCATCCATGGCGGCGCGGGGGTCGATACGGTCGAGGCCGGGGCCGGCAATGATACCTTTTACGGTGGTGACGGCAATGACTGGATCAATGGCGATTACGGTGATGACATTCTCTATGGCGGAGCCGGAGATGACTATCTGCGGGGCAGCTATGGCAATGACACCATCTATAGCGGCGAAGGTGATGACTATCTCTGGGGCGGCTGGGGGGATGATACCTTTATCATCGAAAACGGTTTTGGCAATGATACGATCGACGCCGAGGATCAGGACCAGACCAACGGCGACACCCTTGATCTGAGCGCCGTCACCGATGATCTGACCATTGACCTGACCAATGGCGCAACCGGCCATGGCAGCTTTAGCGATGGCACCAGCACCTCGACCTATACCGCGATTGAGCATATCATTTTATCGGGCGGAAAAGATACTCTGGTGATGGCCGATGGTTCGGGCAATGACACGGTGAGGGATTTTACCGGCCCCACCGATAATGGCGATGGCAGCTTTACCGGCCATGATATGCTGGATGTCACCAATCTGACCAATGATGGCGGCACCACGCCGGTTGATGTGCATGATGTGGTGGTCAGTGATGATGGCAGCGGCAATGCGGTTCTCACCTTTCCCGGTGGCGAAACCCTGACCTTGATCGGGGTGGCTCCGGCTGATTTGTCCACGCCGGCGTCGCTGGTGGCGATTGGCATTCCGCCGGGCTCGGATGGGATTGTCAGCGGCACTTCCGGCGATGATTTCATCAATAATGGCTATGCCGGCGACAATGACGGAGACTCCATCGACCATGGCGATGCCGTGCTGCCCGGAGAAACCGGCGATGATGACATCGTGCAGGCCGGTGACGGCAATGATACGGTCTACTCCGGCCAGGGCAATGACGAAGTCCACGGCGGCACCGGCGATGATACTGTGTTCGGCGGCACCGGAAATGATGAGATTTTCGGCGAGGGCGGTTACGACGAGCTGTATGGCGAAGATGGTGACGACACCATCAGCGGCGGCGCGGGCGATGATACCATCACCGGCGGGGCCGGGGCGGATACGCTCAGCGGTGGCGATGGCGCGGACGGTTTTCTGGGCGGCACGGCCGGCGATGTGATCGATGGTGGCGAAGGCGGCATCGACAATGACACGCTCGATCTGACCGGTGCCGGGCCGCTGCATATTATCTATGACCCCAACAACCCGGAAAACGGCACAGTCGAATTCCGCGATGATCAGGGCAATGTCACCGGCACGATGACATTTGAGAACATCGAAAATGTGATCCCCTGTTTCACGCCGGGCACTCTGATCGCCACGGCGAATGGCCAGCGCCAGGTTGAAGAGCTGCGCCCCGGTGACAGAGTCATCACCCGCGATAATGGCATTCAGGAAATCTGTTGGGCGGGTAGCAGACGTCTGAGCGGGCAAGATCTGTGGAAACAACGCACGCATCGCCCAATTCTGGTGCCAAAAGGGGCGCTGGGCAACAACATGCCGGAACGTGATATGCTGGTCAGCCCCAACCACCGCTTTCTGGTGGCCAATGAGCGCACGTCGCTGCTGCTGGGCGAGGCCGAGGTCTTTGTCGCCGCCAAGCATCTCTTGAACCGCGAGGGTGTGCAACGGGTTGACAGCAAAGGGGTGGATTACATCCATTGCATGTTTGAACAGCACGAGGTTGTGCTATCGGATGGCTGCTGGACTGAAAGCTTCCAGCCCGGCAACCAGTCGCTGCAGGGGGTGGATAAGGCGCAGCGCTCGGAAATCTTCAGTCTGTTCCCCGAATTGCAGAATTCAGAGGGTCTGGCCGCCTATAAAACATCGCGTATCACGCTGAAACCCCACGAAGCGCAGCTGGTTGTGGGGTAGGTGGAAAGAGAGATCGGGCCAAGCGCGACTCCGTTTGGCCACCCTTCTGCCCCCACAGCCTTGCCTGCGAGCATGGGCACTGACCGGGGGCAGGCCGGTTTCAGGATGGCGATGCCGACAGGCGGACCTGCGTTTGGCAGAGGCCTTGCCCCATCAAACCAGTCCTGCCAGATGAGGGCGCTTCAGCCCTGCTCTGGCGGCTGCTCGCCCCAATTCTGATCCTGCATTTCGCGCAACCGCGAGGCGGTGCGTTCGAATTCAAATGCGCCGTCCCCTTCCAGATAGAGCTGCTCCGGCCCCGCCGCCGCGCTGCAAATCAGCTTGACTCCGGCCTCGTAAAGCGCATCGACCAGGGTGACAAAGCGCTTGGCTTCGTTGAAATTGTCCCGCCCCAGCAGCGGGATATCCTCAAGGATCACAACCCGCGCCGCGCCCGCCAGCGCCAGATAATCTTGATCCGCAAGGTCAGAGACTGGCTCTGCCCCCCACTTAGATCTTGCCAAATCTGGTCAATCTGGGCACGGGCCTCAGCGTCAACCGGAGTGAAATAAACCGGCGATCCGGCCAGACGATCCTGCCGATAATCGGTGGGGCTGACCATTTCATGCACCACCATTTCCGCTTTGATCTGCTCGATAAAGGGCAAGAACAACTGCCGGTTCAGCCCGTCTTTGTAGAGGTCATCCGGCACCCGGTTCGAAGTGGTCACAATCACCACCCCGGCGGCAAACAGCGCCTCGAACAACCGCCCGACAATCATCGCATCGGTGATGTCGGTGATCTGCATTTCGTCAAACGCCAGCAGCCGCACCTTGCGGGCCACATCGGCGGCGACCGGCGCAATCGCATCCGTCACCCCGCCCTTGCGGGCCTCATGCATGGCGCTGTGGATTTCCTGCATGAAGGCATGGAAATGCACCCGGCGTTTTTCCGGGAAATTGAGGCTGTCGACGAACAGATCCATCAGCATGGATTTGCCACGCCCCACGCCGCCCCATAGGTAAAGCCCCTGCGGCACTTCTTCGGGTTTGTGAAACAGCCCCCCCAGAATGCCGCGTTTCTTGCCCTTCTGGCCATGCAGATGCTGGCGGATGTCCTCAAAGAGCGGCAACACCAGTTCCTGAGCCGGATCGGCGTTCAATTCGCCCGCAGCAACCTTGCGGCGATAGATTTCCTGAATGGAGTCGACCATATCACACCCCTGAAGATCGGAAAAAAATGGCACTGCCCGCGCCCCTCGCGTGATAGGCCCGGGCAGCTGCGCTTATTTCTGGCTGAGGATACGGTTTGCGTAGACCTCGGCAATCTGCACCGCATTCAGCGCCGCGCCTTTGCGCAGATTGTCCGACACGCACCACAGATTCAGCCCGTTTTCCACCGTGCTGTCCTGACGGATGCGCGAAATGAAAGTGGCAAAATCGCCCACACATTCCACCGGCGAGACATAGCCGCCATCCTCGCGCTTATCAATCACCATGATACCCGGTGCCTGACGCAGGATGTCACGGGCTTCGTCTTCGTCGAGGAAGTCTTCGAACTCGATATTGATGGCCTCGGAGTGGCCGACAAACACCGGCACCCGCACGCAGGTTGCGGTGACCTTGATCGCCGGATCAACAATCTTTTTGGTCTCGGCCACCATTTTCCATTCTTCCTTGGTGGTGCCGTCCTCCATGAACACGTCGATATGCGGGATCACGTTGAAGGCAATCTGCTTGGTGAATTTCTGCGGCGCGACCTCCTGACCCGGCACATAGATGCCCTTGGTCTGGTTCCACAGCTCATCCACAGCCTCTTTGCCGCCGCCGGACACCGACTGATAGGTCGATACCACAACCCGCTTGATTTTGGCCCGGTCATGCAGCGGTTTCAGCGCCACCACCATTTGCGCGGTCGAGCAATTCGGGTTGGCGATGATCATCTTGTTCTTGTAGCCCTCAATCGCATCGGCGTTGACCTCGGGCACGATCAGAGGGATCTCGGGGTCGTAACGATAGAGCGACGAATTGTCGATCACCAGACAACCGGCCTTGGCGGCGATGGGCGCGTATTTTTTGGTGGCTTCTGAGCCCACGGCGAACAGCGCAATATCCCAACCGGTGAAATCGAACGTATCCAGATCCTCGGTTTTCAGGGTTGTGTCGCCAAAGCTGACTTCGGTGCCCAAAGACCGGCGCGATGCCAGCACGGCAATCTTGGCCACGTCGAATTTGCGCTCGTCCAGAATATTCAGCATTTCGCGGCCCACATTCCCGGTGGCCCCCACGACGACGACATTATAGCCCATAAGTTGGGTCTCCTTTTGCGGTGTTCTTTTGTTTAACCGGATCGCTGATAGCGCAGTCGCGGATATAGAGCAATCATCAATGCGGCCTGAAACAGTGCGCGGCAGGGGAAAATCAATCACTTTTCAACCTGCCCGCCAGCGCCTATAGATACGGTGTAGGACAACGCAGTTAGGGGCAATGGGGACATAGAATGGCGCATATCATCGTCGTTGGAAATGAAAAGGGCGGGTCGGGAAAGTCGACCACCGCGATGCATGTGGCAACCGCTCTGGCGCGGATGGGGCATAACGTCGGGGCGCTGGATCTGGATTTGCGCCAGCGTAGCTTGGGCCGTTATGTGGAAAACCGGCGGCTGTTTTGCAAACGCCATGACCTTGATCTGCCCCGTCTGGATTTCCACGACCTGCCCGAGATCGACCGCGCCAAGCTCCCCCCCGGGGAAAATGTCTACGATCATCGCCTGTCTGCCGCAGTGGCCACGCTGGAGCCCGATAGCGATTTCATCGTGATCGACTGCCCCGGCTCGCATACCCGGCTGTCGCAGGTGGCGCATTCGCTGGCCGATACGCTGATCACGCCGCTCAATGACAGCTTTGTCGATTTTGATCTGCTGGCTTATATTGACCCTGAAACGCAGGAAATTCTGGGCCCGTCGGTTTATGCCGAGATGGTCTGGAATGCGCGTCAGCTGCGGGCGCAGGCCGGGTTGCCGCCGATGGATTGGGTGGTGGTGCGCAACCGGCTGGCGGCGCAGCGGATGCATAACAAGGAAAAGATGCAGCGTGCGATTGCGGCTTTGGCCAAGCGGATCGGGTTTCGCACCGCGCCCGGTTTTGGCGATCGGGTGATTTTCCGCGAATTGTTCCCACGCGGGCTAACCCTGCTGGATTTGAAAGACATTGGGGTCAAGGGGCAGATGAACATCTCAAACGTCGCCGCCCGGCAGGAGTTGCGCGAGTTGATCAAAGCGCTCGACCTACCCGGCGTCGAGGTGGATTTTTAGCCCTTCCCTTCGCCCTTTGTGACGGGCGCCCTGATGACAGCCTATGCCCAGGTCGGATGAAACAGCCCGGCCGGAGACAGGGTGAAAATGTCGCAGCCATCCGCCGTCACCCCAAGCGAGTGTTCAAACTGTGCTGACAGGGTTTTGTCCCGGGTGATGGCTGTCCAGTCATCGGCCAGAATTTTGGTCTCGGGGCGGCCCAGATTGACCATGGGCTCGATGGTAAAGAACATGCCCTCTTCCAGCACCGGCCCCGTGCCGGCGCGCCCGTAATGCAACACATTGGGCGGCGCGTGAAACACCCGGCCCAGACCGTGACCGCAGAAATCCCGCACCACGGACATGCGCTGCGCTTCGACATAGCTCTGAATCGCGTGGCCGATATCGCCAAAAGTGTTGCCCGGTTTGACCGCCTCGATGCCTTTCATCAGCGAATCATGGGTGACCTGAATCAGCTTTTCGGCAAAGGGTTTGATCTTGCCCACCTTATACATCCGGCTGGTATCGCCAAACCAGCCATCCAGAATCACGGTGACGTCGATATTCAGAATGTCGCCATCGGCCAGCACGTCATTATGGCGGGCTTTGCGCTCGTATTTGCTTTTGGGGATGGGCGAGCCGGGGATGCCGTGACAAACCACATGGTTCACCGAAATGCAGCTGGCATGTTTATAGCCCTTATAGCCGATGGTGGCCGAGGTTGCCTCAGAGGCCGCGACCCGATCAGTGATGTATTTGTCCAGCGCGGCGGTGGTGACGCCAGGGGCGATCATGGGGGCGAGCTCGTCCAGAAGCTCGGCGGCCAGCTTGCCGGCGGCGAACATGCCGGCGTGATCCTGAGGTTGATAAATCCGAATGCCGTCTTTGGTGACGCGGCCCTTGCTGTTGCTCAAAGCATTCCTCCCTGCATGTTGCGCCCTAGATAGTATAGCCCGGCCAGAAGTTCCAGCGCCGCTTTGCATAATAACGTTAAATCGAGCGGGTCAGTCGGATGCCTTCGGGCGAAATATCACAGCCATAACACAGCACCTCAACCCCGGCGCGGCGGGCTTGCTCGTGGGCGGCGGCATAGCCCGGATCGAGATCAGCGGCCACCTGAAAGCGGTCGCAATCCATGCGTTGCAGCAGATAGAGCAAAACCGCCCGATGGCCCAGACGCGCCATTTCGGCAAGCTCGGCCAGATGCCGGGCGCCGCGGGCGGTGACGCAATCGGGGAACTCGGCCAGACCGGGCGTGCGGCACAGGGTCACCGATTTGACCTCGACATAAGCATCAGGCAATCCCGGCTGGCTGAGCAGAAAATCAACGCGGCTGTTCTGGCCATATCTGACTTCGGGGCGCAGGGTTTCATAGGTCGCCAACCCGGCCACCGCGCCCGCCTGCAACGCCTGACGCACCACGCGATTGGGCAGCGAAGTGTCAATATTCACCAGATGCCCAGCCGGAGCCTCAACCAGCCGCCAGCCATATTTCAGCTTTTTCTTCGGGTCGTCATTGGGCTCGATCCAGACCCGCGCACCGGGATCGCACAGCCCGGTCATCGCGCCGGGATTGGGGCAATGGGCGGTGATTTCGCGGCCGTCGGGCAGACGCATATCGGCCAGAAAGCGTTTATAGCGCCGCAGCAGGGTGGCGGCGATCAGGGGGGTTTGAAAGCGCATGGCACAGCCCTATACTATGGCCGGGACGGTAACAAGGAATCGGACATGATGAACCCAACAGCGGCGATGCTGGTGATCGGTGATGAAATCCTTTCGGGGCGCACGCAGGACACCAACAGCCATTTTCTGGCCGGAGAGCTGACCAAACACGGCATCGACCTGACGGAAATCCGCGTGGTGCGGGATGATACCGGGGCGATTATCGAAGCCGTGCAGCGTCTGGCCGAAAATCACACGCATCTGTTTACCTCGGGCGGCATTGGTCCGACCCACGATGACATCACCGCCGATGCGGTGGCGGCGGCATTTGGCACTCCGATTGGGATACGCGACGATGCGCGGGCGCTGCTGGAGGCCCATTATACCAAAATCGGGGCCGAGCTGAACGCCGCCCGGCTGCGCATGGCCCGTATCCCGGAAAATGCCACCCTGATCGACAACCCGATCTCGGCTGCGCCCGGGTTCAGCCTGCATAATGTGCATGTAATGGCCGGCGTGCCGATGATCTTTAAGGTGATGGTCACATCGCTGCTGCCCGGTTTGGTCGGCGGCACGCCCTTGATCAGCAAAACCCTGCGCCTGAATTGCCCCGAAGGCGTGATTGCCGAGCCTCTGGGCCAACTCAGCCGCGATTTCCCGGATGTGTCGTTTGGCTCTTATCCGTTTTACAGTGACGGGGTTTATGGCACCAATATCGTGCTGCGGGGCGATGATGCGGTGATCATTGACGCCGCCATCACCAATCTCAGCGCCGTCGTCCCAGCGGAGTGCAAATGACCCTTTATCAAACTCTCGACGCCACGTGGCCAGCGGCTGAATTCGTAACGGTTGGCAACTGGACCATCCGCAAAGGGGCCGGCGGCGGCCAGCGCGTGTCCGCCGCCACCGCCAACGGGCCGGTGACCAGCGCCGATATCAACGCCGCGGCGCAGGCAATGCTGGCGCTGGGGCAGCCGGCTCTGTTTATGATCCGCGAGGGCGATGAGGCGCTGGATGATCTGCTGGCGGCCAAGGGCTATCGGTTACATGATCCGGTGAATGCCTATGCCTGTCCGATTGAAACGCTGGCACAAATTGCGCCGGATCGGATGTCGGCTTTTGCAGTCTGGCCGCCTCTGGCGATCATTGGCGAAATCTGGACCCGCCAAGGCATCAATGCGGCCCGTCAGGCGGTGATGCATCGCGCCAAGGGGCCGAAATCGGCCATTCTGGCACGTCAAAATGACCGCCCCGCCGGGGCCGCCTATGTCGCCATGCACCGGAAAACCGCCATGCTGCACGCGCTGGAAGTCATCGCCGAACATCGTCGGCAAGGAGTCGCCCGCAACATCTTGGGCCGTGCTGCGATTTGGGCACAAAATAACGGGGCAATTGACTTTATGGCGGTCTGCACCCGGGAAAATGAGGCGGCCAATGCGCTCTATACTTCCCTAGGGATGAAAAATGTAGGACAGTACCACTACAGAATAAAAAGCCCAGAAGGGGACTAACAGGATGACCGACCACAAAACCCAACCCACCGCGCTTGATTTGCCGATGGCCGACCCGCTGCCCCCGGAGACTCAGACGTTTTTTGACATCTGCGACGACAAGCTGGGGCTGGTGCCCAATGTGCTGAAGGCCTATGCGTTTGATATTGACAAACTCAACGCCTTCACCGCCTTTTACAACAACCTGATGCTGGGCGATAGCGGGCTAAGCAAGCTCGAGCGCGAGATGATCGCGGTGGTGGTGTCGTCGATCAACAAGTGCTTTTACTGCCTGACCGCCCATGGGGCTGCGGTGCGTGAATTGTCCGGCGACCCGGAACTGGGCGAGCTGATGGTGATGAATTACCGCGCCGCCGATTTGTCCGAGCGCCACAAGGCGATGCTGGATTTTACCACCAAGCTGACCGAGGCCAGCGCCACCATCGAACAGGCCGACCGCGACCAGCTGCGCCAAGCCGGGTTCAGTGATCGCGACATTTGGGATATTGCGGCAGTGGTCGGGTTTTTTAACATGACCAACCGCATCGCTTCGGCGACCGAAATGCGCCCCAACCCCGAATATCACGCGAGCCATCGCTAAATGCTGATCCGCTGCGTTTTGCTGATCGCCAGTCTGGTGTTCGCCCTGCCCGGCGCGGTGGGGGCGGTGCCGTTGACTTTTCCGGCCAATGCGACCCTGATGCGGGAAAACAGCGTGGCTGCAGACAGCTATCGGCTGCCGGTCAGCACTTGGGAAAATGGCCAAATGCAGACCCTTGTGGCCAAGGGGCACATCACAGTGCAGGCGTGGAAACTCTCGGCCACCGGCCTAACCAGCCTGCAAATTCTTGAGCCTTTGAAACGGCAGCTTCGGGATGCCAAATTTCAGATCATGCTAGAATGTGAAACTGCGGCCTGTGGCGGTTTTGATTTTCGCTATGGCATCGAAGTGATCCCCGAACCGGATATGCATGTTGATCTGGGCGATTTCCGGTTTCTGTCGGCCAAACGGGCGGGGGCACATGGCGATGAATTCGTCGCGCTTTTGATCAGCCGCAGCAAAAATGCCGGCTATGTGCAGCTGACTCAGATCGGAACAGCGGATTTGCCCCCTCCGGGCGACACACAGGCCGATGGGCCTCCCCCCGAGGCAACAGGGCACACTTTGCCCAATGATCTGCCCTTTGCCGAAACGCTGGAGCAACAGGGGTTTTTCATCCTTGCGGATCTGGTGTTTGAAACCGGCTCATCGCGGCTGGGGACCGGGCCGTTTGCCTCTCTGAAGGATCTGGCGAATTATCTGAGCGCCCATCCAAACCGAACCGTAGCGCTGGTGGGGCATACCGATTCTCAGGGGTCTTTGGCCAACAATATTGCCCTGTCGAAGAAACGGGCTCAGGCCGTGGTCAAGCGCCTGATCCGCGAATTCGGCGCAAACAAAAAGCAACTGAGCGCCGAGGGCAACGGCTATTTGTCGCCCATCGCTTCGAACCTGACCGAAGCCGGACGGGCCAAAAACAGAAGGGTCGAAGTGATCATCACCTCGACCCAACCTTAATCTACCACCCAACCCCGGCGGGGCTATCAAACCTCGACGAAATCGCCCTGCTCGGCATCATAATGCAGCAAACCGCCTTCGCCGGTATCCGTCCACAACCCATGCAGGGTCAGATCTTCGTTTTCCACGGCTTCTTTGACAAACGGGAAGGTCATCAGATTTTCCAGTGACACCAGAACCGCCTCTTTTTCCAGACGCGCGCGGGCCTGGGTTTCGTCCGCGATCTCCATCGTCTTCACACGATCAAAACCGGGACGCAGAATGTCCATCCAGCGCCCGACAAAGCTGGACTTGTCCTCAAGCTCGGGCGCATGGCCGGTGCACATATCGTAACAGCCATTGACCCCGCCGCAATTGGAATGGCCGATCACGATCAGATGCGCCACTTTCAACGCCGTGACCGCAAATTCAACCGTGGCAGATGTGCCGTGATGATCGCCATCGGGTTGGTAAGGCGGCACCAGATTGGCAATGTTGCGGTGGATAAAGAACTCGCCCTGATCCGCCCCAAAGATAGAGGTCACATGCACCCGGCTATCGCAGCACGAAATCACCATAGCACGCGGATTTTGCCCCTCGGACGCCAAATGCCGATACCACGCCTTGTTTTCCTCATAGGCGGTCGCCTTCCAGCCGCGATAACGTTGAACAAGGTATTTCGGCAAAAGTCTTGCGTGCTTCATATTGGGGGCTCCGTATAAACTGGCTGGTTCTGCTTGGCTATGGATAGACCGAATTTGAAGGAAATTCGAGAGTTTTCTGTGGCTTACATCAACCTTTTTTAAGGAACCTTGCGCGATGCTGACGCCGAAGATGGGGCACCAAAAGATAGGGTGATGATGTGGTGAACTTTGAAATACTGGAACTGAACGAAGATATCCGCCTGAATTCCGAACGGCTGGTTGAACTTTATGTGCAGCTGGGTCAAGCCGGGGCGCAGGATGTGGTCTGCCGCGCGATGGAGGAACTGGCCGTGCGGTTCAAACAGCTTGCAATGGATTATAACAATCAGGATTATAAAGCCGTGCGCAAATGCGCCAAAAGCATGGTGGGCATTGCCGAACAGGTCGGGATGCAATGCCTGGCCGATGTGGCGCAGGATGTGCGCCGCTGTGCTGAAAACTATGACACAGTGGCACTGGCCGCCACATTGGCGCGGTTGCTGCGCATTGGCGACAAATCCCTGACAGCGATCTGGGACAGTCAGGATTTATCGGTTTGAATTTACCGGCAATCCCCCTTGCCGTGCAGGTCATAACGGTTAGGGTAGTGTCGAACAATTAACCAAACAAGGCGCGACCATGTCCATGATTTTTGCACCGGCTGATGCTGACTCCCTTCCTCTGTTTATTCTGGAGCCCGATGGGTTGCAGGGCTGGCTGGCGGATCAGCCCGATCATGTGGGGCGTTGGCTGAACAGCATGGGGTTTGAGGCCAGTCTGGGCCAGACCTGTCTGGTGCCGGATGCCGATGGAGCGGCCCAGCTGGCGGTGTTTGGCTTTGGCGACGCCAAATCCCGGGCGCGCGGGCGGTTTCATCTGGCCATGGCGGCCAAGGCTCTGCCTGAGGGGGTTTACCACATTCAAACCCCGCTCGCGCCTGATGATCTGCAAGAGGCCGCGCTGGGTTGGCTGTTGGCCGGCTATCAGTTTGACCGGTATCGCAGCCAGAAACCGGTGCTGGCACAACTCAAAGCGCCCGAAGGAATCGACGCGGATCGCTTGCAGGTGATTGCCGCGGGCGAAGAGCTCAGCCGTGATCTGATCAACATCCCGGCCTCGGATATGGGGCCGCAGCAGTTGGAGGAGGCCTTTCTAGAGCTGGCCAAAACGCACGGAGCCCGCACAAATGTGATTTCCGGCGATGAACTGCTGGCGCAAAACCTGCCGATAATCCATGCGGTGGGCCGTGCTTCGGATCAGGCACCTCGGCTGTTGGATATGCGTTGGGGTGATAGCGGCCCGACACTGACGCTGGTCGGCAAAGGGGTGTGTTTTGACACTGGCGGGCTAAACATCAAACCCGGCATCTCGATGGGGTTGATGAAAAAGGATATGGGCGGCGCGGCCACTGCAATGGGGCTGGCGCATATGATCATGTCGCTGGGGTTAAAGCTGCAACTGCGGGTGCTGGTGCCGGCGGTGGAGAACTCGATCTCGGCCGGGGCCATGCGCCCGCAAGACATCCTGACCTCGCGCAAAGGGCTGACGGTTGAGGTCAACAACACCGATGCCGAAGGGCGGCTTGTGTTGGCGGATGCTCTGGCGCTGGCCGATGAGGAAAGCCCGGATATGCTGATCTCGATCGCCACGCTGACCGGCGCGGCGCGGGTGGCGGTGGGCCCGGATGTGGTGCCGTTTTACTGCGACGATCCAGAGGCCGCGAGGCAGGTCTTTGCCGCCGGAACGCTGGTGCGCGACCCGGTCTGGCAGTTGCCGTTCTGGACACCCTATGAATCCATGCTCGAACCCGGCATCGCCGATTTGGACAACTCACCCAAGGGCGGCTTTGCTGGCTCGATCATGGCGGCTCTGTTCCTGCGCCGCTTTGTCGAACAGGCCGGGAATTATCTGCATTTTGACATGTATGGCTGGCAACCCACCGCCGCCCCGGCGCGGCCCAAGGGCGGGGTAGGTCAGGCCTCACGCGCGATCTTGGAGGCTCTGCCCAAGATGCTGGACCTATGACAGATCGCCGCCTGCCCCCTGCCGATATTGCCCATCAGGGCGAGGTCAGAACCGTTGCGGTTGCGGTGACAGATTTGCGCCGTGAACCGGGCGGTGCCCGCGATCGCCAGTTGATTTATGGCGATGATTTCCGGGTGCTGCACAGCGATCAGAGCTGGGCTTATGGTGCGCGCGAAACGGACGGCTATATGGGATATCTGCGCAGCGATCACCTGACCGGGCAATGCCCGGCCACCCATTTCGTCAGCGCCCGCAGCAGCCACCTCTACCCTGAGGCCGATTTCAAATCCGAAGCCAGCGTCGCGCTCAGTTTCGGTGCGCGCCTGACGGTCATCGCGGAAACGGACAAATTTGCACAGCTGCAAACCGGGCAGTTCATCCCCCGCCCGCATATCCGCCCGATCAATCAGCGCTTTACCGACCCGGTTGACGTGGCCGAGCTGTTTCTCGGCACGCCTTATCTGTGGGGGGGCAACAGTATCTGGGGGATAGATTGCTCGGGGCTGGCGCAGATCGCGCTGCTGGCTTGCGGACTGGATTGCCCGGGGGATGCGGATTTGCAAGAGGCCAGCATTGGCCGCCCTGTGCCGCCAAATGAACCGCCACAGCGCGGCGATGTGTTGTTCTGGAAGGGCCATGTTGGCCTGCTCCGCGATCCAAACACCCTACTGCACGCCAATGCGTATCACATGGCGGTGGTGAGCGAACCGCTTGATGCCGCCGTCGCCCGAATCAAAGCTCAGGGAGATGGTGATGTAACCCAACATAAACGCCTCTGACCCCGCGCCAAAGCATTGTAAATTCGGGGCTTTTGCCCCATCCTGTAGATAAGCGCACAACCCGCTATTCCGACCAAATGACAGGCCAGTCAACATGCAGCTTTCACAAATTCAACAGAATGCATTTCGTATCCTGGAACGCTCGGGGCGGCGGCACCGGCTGAGTCGGATCGTTGAGATCTGTCTGATCCTGTTGATTGCCGCCAATGTTGTGGCCATCACACTGGAAACGGTTGACAGCATCCACCAAAAATACGCCCATGCCTTTCGGGTTTTCGAATGGCTCTCCATCATGATCTTTTCCGTGGAATATCTGCTCCGGGCCTGGGCCTGTGTGCTAAACCCGAAATACCGGGGCCGCAAATACCCGCGCCTGTTCTACCTGTTCACACCGCTGGCCTTGATTGATCTGCTGGCGATTTTGCCCTTTTTCCTGGGCTTTTTCTTTGCGCTGGATTTGCGGGTCTTGCGGGTCTTGCGGCTGTTGCGGATTTTCAAACTGGCCCGCTATTCCAGCGCCATGACCATGCTGTTCGAAGTCTTCCGGGAAGAAGCCAGCACGTTTATTGCCAGTTTCTTTATCCTGTCCGTGCTCCTGACGCTGGCCGCCAGCGGCGCCTATCTGGTCGAACATATGGCCCAGCCCGACAAATTCGGCTCAATCCCACAGGCGATGTGGTGGGCCGTGGTGACGCTGACAACGGTGGGCTATGGCGATGTAACGCCGGTGACCGCAGTGGGTAAAATGTTTGGGGCGATGATTGCCGTGATTGGGGTCTGTATGGCGGCGCTTCCGGCGGGTATTCTGGCCAGCGGTCTGGCCGAGCAGCTGCGCGAAAAACGTCTGAAAATGCGCAACGAATTCAGACATGCTTTGATTGATGGTACTGTAGACGCCAACGAGCAACAAAAGCTGGAAGAGCTGCGCAAAAAGCTGGGGCTGAGCCGGCGCATCATGGCCGCCATTCAGGAAGAACACCGCAACGATGCCGAGTTGCTCCAATGGGTTCAGTGCCCTCATTGCGGCCATGATCACGCATTGCCCACAAATCGAACAAGAACACAGAGCAAATCGTCCGCACAACCAAAATCAGGTTAAAGTTAATGACCAAAGAGCTGCTACGATCACATCGGGCGCTCTGCCCGTGTGGGTGCGTTTTGGTATGCTGGGTCTCATAAGGACATGCCTTAAGAAAAGACCTCTGCATCATGCCGCGCATCTCCAAGCTGCCCCCCGGCAGGCGCACGCCGGTGAAGAAAACCGACCACCCCAATGCCCGTGCGCTGGGCGATTTCCTGTCTGGGGCAGTGTATGGGAAACAGGCCGAGGGCCGACACACTCTAATAGCCGAATAACACAATTATGATTGTGCTTTTTGGCTATAACCTTTTGATTTTACGATGATGATTCGTAGATTTTGGGATCAAAATCCACTCCCGTTAGCTATATTTGCGCCGCCGCTTAGGCTTGGGTTTGGGCTCTTGCCCCGGCTTGGCGTCCAGCCCTAGCTGATCGCGCACCACCCGCGCCTTGACCTCCTCAACCGCGCCCGGTTTCAGATCGTTCAGACGGAACGGGCCATAGCTGATGCGGATCAGCCGGTTCACCGCCAGCCCCAGCTGCTCCATTGCGCGACGAATCTCACGGTTTTTGCCCTCGCGCAGCGCCACCGTCAGCCAGGCATTCGCCCCCTGTTGCCGGTCCAGAGTCACCTCCATCGGCTGAAATTTCTCACCCTCGACCACGATCCCCTTGCGCAGCGGATCGAACAGCTCATCCCTGGGTCGCCCATTGACCCGCACCCGGTAGCGGCGCAGCCAGCCGGTGCTGGGCAGCTCCAGCCGGCGTTTGACCTCGCCATCATTGGTCAGCAGCAGCAAGCCTTCGGAATTGATGTCCAGCCGCCCGACACTCATCACACGCGGCAGATCGTCGGGCAGGGCGTCAAAGACGGTCTCGCGGCCCTTGTCGTCGCGCTCGGTGGTGATCAGGCCGATGGGTTTGTAATAGAGCCACAGCCGGGTCTGATCCGGGGCGCTCAGCACTTTGCCATCCACCACGATCTTGTCGGCCGGGGTGACATTCAGGGCGGGGCTGTCGATGGTCTTGCCATTGACGGAAACGCGCCCGGCGGAGATCATGCGTTCGGCCTCGCGGCGCGAGGCGATCCCGGCGCGGGCGATGACTTTGGCGATGCGGTCGCCTTTTGGAGTTTGATGTGTCATAAGCTGCATCTATCGCGCCTTGGGGCAAATGAAAAGGCGCTTGGCGAATCCGTTTTCACAGGGCAAACCGCAGCCATGGATCAGTTTACCAGCCATATGGATGCCGCGCTGAGCGAAGCGCGCGCCGCCGCCGGGCGCGGAGAAGTGCCGGTGGGCGCGGTGGTGGTGGCCCCCGATGGCGCGATCATTGCCCGGGCGGGCAATCGTGGACGCGAGTTGAACGATCCGACGGCTCATGCCGAGATTTTGGCCATCCGCGCCGCGTGTGATCTGTTGCAGAGCGAACGGCTGAGCGGCCATGACCTCTATGTCACGCTTGAGCCCTGCCCGATGTGCGCCATGGCGATTTCTGCGGCCCGCATCCGGCGGCTTTATTACGGCGCGGCCGACCCCAAATCAGGCGGCATTGCGCAGGGGCCGCGTATTTTTGCGCATCCGCAGGCGCATCATGTGCCCGAGATTTATGACTCAATCAATCCACGCCCGTCCGAAGAATTGCTCAAAGCATTTTTCAAATCGCGGCGCGGGTAAGAGCATGGTGTGATGGCGGCAATCGCCAGAATTTATCTAACCCACTGATATTTAATCCTAAAGCGAGATAAGCGTCACCCCCGGCATCTGCTGAATATGGGCAACGTCATCCTCATAAATATCGGTCAAATGATCCACCAACTGCTCGGTCCAGCCGGGCAGGTCGATTTCATCCTCCACGGCCTCTTCCAAGGCAAAGCGCTCGAGAAAAATCATCCGAATCTGCTGGCGTTGTTTTTCTGACAGGTCGGGGCGCTCGGCCAGATATTTGATCAACAGTTCAACATTGTCATCCGACATCAGCCCGCGCAAAATGTCCAGTTCGCCCTTTAGGCGCACATCCGGCCCCAGCCCGGCAAAGCTACGCAAAACCTTGGGCCAGATGATCGGCGTATCTTCGTTGCACCACACTGTCACCGGGCAGCCCGGATTGGCCCGCTGAATGCTGTGAATCACCTCGGACCAGCGCAGCTTAGAAAGATCAACCCCTTCGACAAACTGCTCATAACGCCGCTTGGTCTGATCCTTGAACGCGGTGGGCACAAAGCTGGCCGGGTTGGAAATGCCGAGGTAAAATTCACAAGGGTTTTGGGGAAACAGATTGCGGATCGCGGCGGTGTTCTTGCCCGCATTGGGGTAAAAATCACCACCAAAAAACATCCAGACCGGAGACCCCATGAAAGTAGGATCGCTCATGATAATCCGGCGCACATCCTGTTTGCGGATGATGGATTGCAGCAGCTTTTCCTGATCGGCCACACTGGGCGCGGTGCCTCGCAGTTTGTCCAACAGCGCTTTGATGGCGATGCGGTATTCTTTGGGGCGGCGGATCAGCACCCCGTTGTCAATCATCAGCTGGTTGTCCTGCCGCAGCGACCAGGTCAGCTGATCATCATCGGTAAAGGGCGCCCCCAGATGGTAAATGATGGAAATATCAGTGTTCATTTCGTTTGTCCCATTTGTGTCAGTTGCGTCACATTCTATCGGCCTGGCCATAACAAACCCTTAATTCTCGCCCTATTGCTGCGCGGCGATGATCCGCCCCACTTGCGCCCGCGCCAGCGCCCGGCCGGGGGGCTCGCTGCCGGCTGCAAGCGCCAGATGCCAGAACAGCTGGATATGGTCGCGGTCCTGCATCATCCGGTCGAATTGCTGTTGATGATGGGCAAAGGCCGTCTGATGCAGCGCTTCCAGTTCCGGGATCAGCCGCAGTTGATCCAGCTTGCGTTGGGTCTGGACCGAGAACCGCTGGATGCTGGTATCCTGCACCGTGTTGAAATTGCGCTCAACCCAATAGCCCAGACCAATTTCGCGCTGGGTGTGGTTGGGCAAGCCGCGTGTGCGTTTGATCAGGAAGCTTTCGGCCGAACGCAGCGAATAATGGTTCAGCTGCACCAGCTCCGAGCCATGAGGCAAGCCGAACAGATTGATCCGGCCATCCTGTTTAGCAAAGCCTTCGGGCAGGCGGTTGCCGCTGCCATCCACCCAAAGCGGCAGCCTGTCTTTGTGCCGTTTGGGCCGATGCACGCCGGGTTGGCGAAAGGCCGAAGGGCGAAACAGGGTTTTGAAAAAATGCGCCAGCGGCAACGCGATATCGGTCGGAGCCGCCATGGTGAAGCGATCTGTGGTCAGTTGGTCGCGCATTTTCAGATGGCCCGCATTGCCAAACAGCCGCCAAGCCATGGCCACCGCATCCGCCTCTTGTGGCAAAGCCGCGATCAGATCGGCCAGCGTGGCCAGCGGCGGGCGCAGATTGATGAATTCGTCACAATCCGAAATCAAAACCCAATCGGCCCCGGTGACTTTGGGGTGCCCCCAGGCCTGCTTCAGAGATTGCCACTGCACCGGGCTTTTGCCCTTTTGCCGGGTCCTGAAATGGCTAACGATCCCAGCTTCGGCCAGCACATCCATGATCTGATCGGTGCCATCGCTGCAATCATTGGTATAGACCAGAAAATGATCGACCCCGATCGCCAGATGATGGGCGATCCATTCCAGACAATGCGGGCCTTCGTCGCGCATCGAGGTTATGGCGGTGATCTGCACGGCTCAGCCCTCGGGGTGGTTGATCATATCCTTGCGCCCGACCGAGACATAAGCCTCAAACCCGGCGCGTTTGGCATCCCGCGGGTTGTAGATGTTGCGCAAATCCGCCATCCGGGCCGAGGCCATCTTGCGGGCGATTTTTTTCAGATCCAGCGCACGAAACTCGTTCCATTCGGTCAGCAAAACCAGCACATCGGCGTTATGCGCGGCCTTATAGGCATCCTGAACCCAGTGAATTCCGGCCAACAGCTTATCGGCCTCGGCCCGGCCCTGAGGGTCGACCACCCGCACCTTGGCCCCACCGCCAATCAGCGCCGGGATGATGGTCAGCGCCGGGGCATCGCGCATGTCATCGGTGTTGGGCTTGAACGTCACGCCCAAAATCGCGATGGTCTTATCCTTGACCACCCCGTCACACAAATCCATCACCTTATCCACCATCCGGCGTTTGATGTCGTCATTGACCTTGATCACGGTTTCGGTGATGTGCATGGGCACCGCATGTTCCTGCCCCATACGCGCTAGGGCACTGGTATCCTTGGGAAAACAAGAGCCGCCATAGCCCGGGCCGGCCTGCAGGAATTTGTTACCGATGCGCACATCCATGCCCATGCCCTTGGCGACTTCTTTGATGTCGGCCCCGGTGCGCTCGCACAGGGCAGCGATTTCGTTGATGAAGGTGATCTTGGTGGCCAGAAAGGCATTGGCGGCGTATTTGATCATCTCGGCCGATTCCAGATCGGTGTTGACCACCGGATAATCGCGCAAAGACAGCGGGCGGTAAATATCGCCCATCACATCTCGGGCGCGTTCGGTTTGCACCCCGACAAACACCCGATCCGGGCTCATGAAATCATCAATCGCCGCGCCTTCCCGCAGGAATTCGGGGTTTGAGGCCACGTCAAAATCAGCCTCGGGGTTGGCTTTGCGGATGGTCTGTTTGATCTGCCGGTTGGTGCCGACCGGAACGGTGGATTTGGTGACGATCACGGTATAGCCGGTGATAGCGTGGGCGATTTCTTCGGCGGCGGCAAAGACATGGGTCAGATCGGCATGGCCATCCTCGCGCCGGGTCGGCGTGCCAACGGCGATGAACACCGCATCGGCATCGGCCACCGCATCGGCCAGATTTTCGGTGAAGGTCAGGCGGCCATTTCTGACGTTTTTGGCCATCAGCACATCCAGCCCCGGCTCGTAAATCGGCACTTCGCCGCGTTCCAGCATAGCAATTTTATCGGGATCGCGGTCGACGCAGATCACCTCATGGCCGAAATCTGAAAAACAGACCCCGGACACCAGCCCGACATAGCCCGTGCCGATCATCGCAATGCGCATGGATGCTCTCCCAATAACATGATTATTTTTCCCTTTGGGATGTCGTAGCCCCGGGCAAAAGTCAATGCCAAGCCCGGTTTTTCAGCCAGATGTGACGGGCAGGACTCTACAGCCCCAACAGCTGGCGTTTATGATGCAGCCGGTTCATCACCGAAACCAGCTCGGCGGTGATTTCGACGTCAGACAGCGCATGACCGGCCATGACCATCTTCAGCTCGGATTTGGGCAGGGCGCGGGCCACCTTCCAGGCCGAAACTGGCGGGCAGATCATGTCATAGCGGCCCTGAACAATGCTGGCCGGGATGTGGGCGATCCGGTGCAGATTGGCCTCAATCCAGCCATCCTGCTGCAAAAAACCGCCATTGACAAAATAATGGTTCTCAAGCCGGGCAAAGGCCAGAGTCGCATCCGGCGGCGCGCTGCCCACCACCCCAGTGCTTTCGATCGACGCCAGAGCGTTCTCCCACTGTGACCAGGCACGGGCGAATTGCAGCCGGATGCGGCCGTCCGCGCCGAACAGCCGCTTGTGATAAGCCGCCAGCAGATCGTCGCGCTCGTCCAGCGGCACCGGGTCGATGAAATCCTGCCATTGATCAGGCCAAAAGGCTCCGGCGCCGCCGTCATAGAACCAGTCCAGCTCGGCCTTTGTCATCAGGAACACGCCGCGCAACACCAGATAGGCGGTGCATTCGGGCTGCGCAATCGCATAAATCAGCGCCAGAGTCGCGCCCCAGCTGCCGCCAAACACAATCCAGCGCTCAATGCCCAGCGTCCGGCGGATATGCTCGATATCGGAAATCAGATGCCATGTGGTGTTGGCCTCGACCTCGGCCATGGGCCGCGAGCGCCCGCAGCCGCGTTGATCAAACAGGATGATCCGGTAAATCTTGGGGTCAAAATAGCGCCGCATCGCCGGGCTGCTGCCGCCACCCGGGCCGCCATGGAACACCACAACCGGGATGCCATCGGGGTTGCCGGATTGCTCGACATAAATGCTGTGCCCCTCGCCGACTTCAAGTATATCGGTCTGAAACGGGGCAGTCGGCGCAAAAAGACGACGGATTGAGTTTATTTGGCCTGCGTTCTTGTCCATAAATCACCTATATGGGATAATGACGCCTCTTAATTGAACGCATGGAGTTCGGAATGCAAGCCGACAAAACAACCATCGACCCCGAAGAAGTCGCCAAATTCGAGGCCATGGCCGCCGAATGGTGGGACGAGACCGGCAAATTCAAGCCCCTGCACATGATGAACCCCTGTCGGCTGGGCTATATCACCAACCAGATCGCCACCCATTTTGACCGCGATCTGACCGCAGCGCAGCCTTTTGCGGGCTTGCGCCTGCTGGATATCGGCTGTGGCGGCGGGCTGTTGTCTGAGCCCATGGCGCGGTTGGGGGCCGATGTGGTCGGGGCCGATGCGGCTGAGGGCAACATTCCCGTGGCGCGCATCCATGCCGAGCAACAGGGTCTGGAGATTGATTACCGCCACAGCACGGCCGAGGCTCTGGCCGAAGCGGGCGAGCAATTTGACGTGGTGCTGAATATGGAAGTGATCGAGCATGTCGCCGATCCGCAGAGCTATCTGAACGCCTGTCAGCAGCTGTTGAAACCGGGTGGATTGATGCTGTGTTCCACGATCAACCGCAATCTGAAAAGCTATGCGGTGGCGATTGTCGGAGCCGAGCATATCATGCGTTGGCTGCCCAAAGGCACCCATGAATGGCACAAATTCATCACCCCGGACGAGTTGCTGGACCTGATCCGCCTCGCCGGGTTAGAGCCGGTCTCGAAATCTGGCTTCGTGTTCAATCCGCTGTGCTGGTCGTGGTCGGTGTCGGATCGCGATCTTTCGGTGAACTATACCACCGCCAGCGTCAAGCCGGCGGCTTAATCGCGGCTCTTATCCATCTGATCGCGAAACGCACGCAACACGGGCAACACGCTGCGCAGATTGTCGGCTCCGATTTGCTCAACCACCTTGGCAATGATCGGCGTCATCGCATTCAGCGCCACATCACGCGCCACCCGCCCCGAAGGGCTGATGGTGACATATTTGCGCCGCGCATCATCCCAATCGGGCCGGATATGGATATGCCCGGCCCATTCCAGCTTGTTCAGTGTATTGGTCATTGCCCCGCGGGTCACATGAAAAGCCCGGGCCAGCTGCGCCGGAGAGCGCTCGGTGTTGGAATGGGCCAGATGGTTCAGCACCGAGAAATGCGAAATTTCCATCCCCTTGGGCAGCGCCTTGGACAGGCGGTTGCGGGCCAGCTGATCGGCCATGAAAATCTCACCAAACAGGGCAACCGCAAGGGCTTCGGTTTCAGTGTTCATCAGGGGCCCTCATAGCTGCGATCATGGTATAAAGACGGGATCCTGCGCCGCGCCTGATCCACTTTGGTCAGATCAAGGTCAACCACAGTCACCCCAGGCTGCTCGCCACCATCGGCCAGCACCTCGCCCCAGGGCGAGACCGCCAGCGAATGGCCATAGGTGCTGCGGGGCCGGCCTTGGCTGGCCGGGTGGGTGCCGCATTGGGCCGGGGCCAGAACGAAACAGCCGGTTTCAATGGCGCGTGCCTTGAGCAGCGTGTGCCAATGCGCCGCCCCCGAGACCGGCGAAAACGCGGCCGGAGCGCTGATGATCTGCGCCCCATTCTGGGCCAGTTTCCGGTGCAGATGGGCAAAGCGCAGATCATAGCAGATTGTCATCCCGACCTTGGCAAAATCTGTTTTTGCGATCACCGCCCGGGTGCCGGGGCGATAGCCCTCGGATTCCTGATAGGTTTCGGTTTCGCTGATCTGCACATCAAACATGTGAATTTTGTCGTATTGCGCCACGATCTCTCCGCCCGGGGACAGCATGAATGAGCGATTGGCAAACCGCCCATCCGCGTCACCGGTTTTCAACGCCAGCGAGCCGATCAGAACCCAGACATTCAACGCTTTGGCCTCGGCCCGCAGCGCCTGCAAGCTGGGGTCATCGGCCTGATGGTGCAGAACCTGCTGCTGATGGCTGCGGCTGTTGGAAATGCAGTTGGTGGCCTCGGGGGTCAGCAGAAAATTAGCACCTTTTTCAGCCGCCAAACGCATGAAAGCCAGCGTTTGTTCGATATTGTCCTCTGGCTGATCCGAGGCATTCAGCTGCAGCAGCGCGGCTTTCATGGCGATGCGTCTGCCAGCATGTCGTCCAGTTTCCCGGCCCGATCCAGCGCATACAGGTCATCACAGCCGCCCACATGCTGACCGCCTATGAAAATCTGCGGCACCGTATGCGCCCCATTGGCCCGCGCCATCATCTCCTGACGTTTTTCACCGCTGCGGCCGACGCTGTATTCGGTAAACTCAACACCTTTTTTCTTGAGCAACCGTTTGGCGGCAATGCAAAAGCCGCAAAAGGTCGATGTGTAAATCTCAACAGTTTTCATATTTCAAATCCTATAGTCTGGCTGGACTATAGCGATTTAAACATCCTTCGCAACGCGTGCCAGTGTCACAATACAAACTTCGGCCGCGCCGGCCTTGAGGCAGGCTTCGGTGCAGGCGGCAAGGGTGGCGCCTGAGGTCATCACATCATCCACCAGCAAAATCGAGCGCCCGATCAGCCGGTGGCGGCGTTTGGCGTTCACTGCAATCGAATCGGCCAGCATCTGAAAGCGGGCCTCGCGCCCCAAGCCATCCAGACTGCGGGTGCGTTTCGCCAGATCCAGCCGATCGCCATGTTTCAACCCCAGCACCAGCTTGCGACCATTATCCTGATACAACATCGCCGCCCGCCCCCGGGACCATGGCCGCGCGGTTGTCAGGCAATCATCACATAAAACCGCTTCATCATGATCCTGCCCGGGCAGAGGCGTGCCGCATTTGTCACAGACCAGCCCCGAGATAAACCGGGTTTCGGCCCAGCATTTGCCGCACAACGCGTTGTCGTCCTCAACCAATTCGCGGCACGAAATACATTGCGAAGGATAGATCAGTTGAAGCGCCGAATGCATGGGTTTACCCCTTTCGTGAACTTGGCCTGCCCGATGCCCTTGACCACCGCCAGCCGTTGAATGCCGGATTCAGGGAAACCACAACGAAGTTAATGGGGCGTTTAGATCTGCTGCAATTATCACTTATTTTGAAAAAATTTTTCACAATATGCCCGGGCCCGCCAAACTTTGCACGTCCAAGTAAGGAAAGCCGTTTGAAACTGTGGCATAAATCTCTATCTTGGCCGCAACTTCGACAGAGCAGGACACTCCATGACACATGCCGCGCCCCCCACCGCCTCAAAGGTTGGGATTCTGATCGCAAATCTCGGCACCCCGGATGGCTATGGTTATTGGCCGATGCGCCGCTATCTCAGCGAATTCCTCTCGGATCAGCGGGTGATTGATTACCCAAAATGGAAATGGCAACCGCTGTTGCAAATGGTTATCCTGAAGGTGCGGCCCTTTACCTCGGGCAAAGCGTATCAATCCATCTGGAACATGCAGGATAATGAAAGCCCGATCCTGACCATCACCAAGGCCCAGACGGCCAAGCTGCAAGACGCCCTGCACGCGCGTTATGGTGATCAGGTGATGGTGGATTTTTCCATGCGCTATGGCAACCCATCGACCCAATCCAAGGTGGATCAAATGGTGCAGGCCGGGTGCGACAAAATCCTGTTCTTCCCGCTTTATCCGCAATATGCCGGCCCCACCACCGCCACCGCCAATGATGCGTTTTTCAAGGCGCTGAGCCAGGAAAAAATCCAGCCCACCGCCCGCACTGTGGCGGCTTATTATCAGGAACCGCTTTTTATCGAAGCCTTGGCGCAGTCCATTGAGCGCGCCTATGCCGAAATGGACACCCGGCCCGATCTGCTGGTGGCCTCATATCACGGGATGCCCAAGCGCTACATCGCCGAAGGTGATCCCTATCTGGAGCATTGCCAGCAAACCACCCAGCTGCTGCGCGAGCGTCTGGGGTGGGGTGAGAATCAGCTGGTGATGACGTTTCAGTCTCAGTTCGGCCCTGAGGACTGGCTGCGCCCCTACACGGTGGAAGAGGTCGCGCGTCTGGCTGAACAGGGCAAAAAGAACATTGCCGTATTTGCCCCTGCCTTTTCCGCCGATTGCATCGAAACGCTGGAAGAGATCAACGAAGAGATCAAGGACAGCTTTGAAGAGGCCGGCGGCGAAAAATTCACCTATATCCCCTGCCTGAATGATGATCCGGCCCATATCGCGGCGCTGGCGAAAATCATTGAGGATAATCTGGGCGGCTGGCTGGATTAAGGCGCATAGAAAAAGGCGGTGCAATGACACCGCCTTTCACAAATTGGGTTTCTGGTTCAAGACCTCAGATCAACAGCACCTGCGTGCCAACCCGGACCAGCTTGAACAATTCCTGAATGTGTTCGTTATAAAGCCCGATGCAGCCATTGGACGAGCGCCGCCCGATCTTGCGCGTATCATGGGTGCCGTGGATGCGGTAATACTGCCACGACAGGTAAAGCGCATGTGTCCCCAAGGGATTATCCGGCCCCGGCGCGATATAGCGCGGCCATTCCGGGTTGCGTCTGAGCATCGACGCGGTGGGGCGCCAGCTGGGCCCTTCGACCTTGCGGACGATTCTGGTGCGGCCGCGACGGGTCAGATCGTCGGTCATGGGCACACTGGTTGGGTAGAGTTTGTAAATACTTTGATCCTCTGACCAGAAATGCAGCGCGCGCGAGGTAGTATCCACCAGAATTGCTCCGCCATTGAGGGACGAGAAATAAGGCCGCCATTCCAGCGAACGAAAGCTGGATGCATTGCGGCGACCCATCTTATTCCCTTGGGGGTGCAGCGCCTGTGCACCACTTTGCGCCAATACCGGCGATGCCGCTGCCCCCATGGCTGCGGCACCGGCGCTCAGAAACAACCGGCGGCTTAATTTGCCTGTTACTCTATCACTCATTGATTGGGACTCCTGCAGCTGATCCGTTGATTCACCTCGATTTAACACCCTATATATGGCGAGAAAGCCGCAGTTACAAATCAAACACGTGTGATCCGGCCATTTGGTGGCAAACTGGGTTTGCGAGCCGCGGTCGTTCCCTGTAGATGGATAGGCAAAGTTAACAATAGATGGCCTGACCCATGACAAGACTGATCACCCTCGTTTTTTCGGCGCTTTTCATTTTATCAGCTTGCGAGCCCCAGAGCCCGACGCTTGATCCTGACGGCCAGCTTTTACAGCGTGTGTATCGAATCAAAAGCGCCGATACTGGTAAAATCCAGCTGCGGATGCGCGATTCGATCAACGCGCTGCGCAGTGCGGGCGGCGTGGCCCCACTGAGCCTAGATGCCAAGCTGACCGCCGCTGCCGCCACCCACTCGCGTGATATGTCGGTGCAAAACCGGGCCTGGCATTTTGGTTCGGACGGATCGTCGCCGCTGGATCGGGTGGCGCGCACCAAATATGCGGGCAAAATGCTGGGCGAGAATATTTCGGAAACCTATGAAGCAGAGCTTGAGACTCTGGCCGCCTGGATGGACAAAGCCGGCACCCGCGCCGTGATCATGGACCCCAAAGCGGTGAATATGGGCTTTTCCTGGCATCAGGATAAGAACGGAAAGATCTGGTGGACTCTGGTCACCGGCAGCTAAGACGTTTCAGGGTTAGCGTGAAACCGAGGCAGGCTTGCCGTTTGCTGTAGCCTGCCGTTCAGAAGCCAGGCTGGGGAAAATGCGTGTGCCAACGGGGTTTGCGCTCCCCCTCAGATCTTGGCCTTTGGGGTTTTGTGTGTCGTGTCGTAATCCATCGACAGGTACGACCTGAGGGCTTCAGGCCGGTGACGATCCAGCTCTTGCAGGGACTCCATCATCCGGAGCCGCTTGGTGCATTTTCCGAACACGGCATCGGTCGGGATGTCCAGCGCGGCAATCAGAGATGCCGGTTGTGTTCTGGGCGCTGATCCAAAGACCGGACACACCATACCCGATGTCGCAACAGCGAAATGCGCAGCAAGGTTTTTGCCGGGCTGACCCACAAGCAAATCCGGCGCAGCGAGTATCCCTCCATCACGGAATTCGGGGCTGATTGAGCCAAGCGAGACAGCTTCGAGTGTGCCTTTTGGCTATAATTCTCTGACTTTACGCTGATGCTTTGTGGACTTTGGGATCAAAATCCACTTCCGTCAGCTATAGCACTGGCTGCACATCTGTGGGGGCAAGTTCGGTGATTTTGCCGCAAATCGCTGCTTTGCGCAGCGGTTTGGTCAGATAATGATCCAGCCCCGCCGCCAGAATTTCCGTGTCGTCCCCGGTCATCGCATGCGCCGTCAGCGCCACCACCGGCACATGCCCCAGATTGTGGCTCTGTTCCAATTCGCGAATGGTGCGGGTGGCTTCTTTGCCGTCCATTTCGGGCATCGAGATATCCATAAAGATCATATCGGGCTTGAAGCTCTGGAATTTTTCCACCGCTTGCAGGCCGTTATGGGCGAATTCCAGCTCGATGTTCAGATCCTTGACCATTTTGCCAAAAACCAGCCGATTGGTTTTGTTATCCTCGGCCGCCAGCACTTTCATCTTGCGCAGACCCGGTGATGCGGCAACCGGAGGGGCAGCGGTTGGGGCCGCAGGTTGAGCGGGCTGCGAAACCATTGCGGCGGGTTCGGTCGGTGTGGCGGGTTGAGGTGGTGGTGGTGCGGCGACCGGCCCCATGACCATACCGGATTGGACAGGCGGCATATCCGAGGCGGCAGGCTGGGGCGCTTCGGGATGCGGCGCTGCCATTGCAACGGGTTCGGGTTGCGCGACAGGGGCCGCGGGCACCACGGGTTCGACCACCGTGGCGGGCTGGGCAGTCAAAGTCGCGCCAGGCGCGATTGGCTCTGCGGCCTGAGGCGACGGAGCCACCATCGCCATGGGTTCAGCAACCGCATTTGGTTGAGGCATGGGCGCGACTGTTGCAGACGGATCAAAAGTCATGCCGGCGGGTGCAGCGGGTTGGGCTGGGGGCATCATTGGAGCAGAGGGCTCAATGGGTGCGGCGCTTGGTGCAGGCGGTTGCAAGGGCGGAGCGGTCATGGCAGCGGGTTGCACAGGCGCACCCAGTTGGGCCGCCCAAGCCGCCGGGTGGGGCGGCTGCTCAACCGGATTGATCGGCTCTGCAATCGCGCCCGTTGACATGGTTGGCTGAGGAGCCGGGGCACCCATGGTCGCCGGTTGTGCGGTCGCAGCGGCATGTGGGAAAGGAGGCGCAACGGGCGCCGCAGGATCCACAAAAGCCGCCGGCTGTGAGGCTTGCCCAGCAATTGCCGCCGATTCCTGGGCCACAGGCGCGGGTTGAGGGGCAGGCGCACCCATAGCCGTTGGTTGCACAGGAGCCGCCGGAGCAACGGCGGCGGGTGCGGTCTGTGCTGGGGCCAGTGTGGCCGGGTCAGGCGGCGGCGTGCTGTCGATTTTTTGCAGGGTTTTATAAAGCTCGCGCCGGATAACCGGCTGTTTCAGGAAATAGGATGTCGCCCCGTGATGATCCTCATGCGCTTTGGCCCCCAGCCACACAATCGGCAATCCGGGTGATCTGTTTCGCAGCATCTCAAAGATCGTATCACTTTCCCCACCCGCAAGCCGTTGGTCCAGAAAAACCGCGCCCATCTGGCTGAGATCAACCGCATGGACCGCTTGTTGGCTGTTGACGCATTGCGCCTCGATCCCCACCAGCTTGAGCTGTTTGAGCAATATCGTCAGACCTTCATGTGGATCGCCGATCACTAGCACCTGTTTCAGACGGGCAAAGCTGTTCTCGGGCGAGATCAGCGGCGCAGCCGTGGCGGGCAAGGTGATGTGAAAACCGAAACAGGTGCCCTCGCCTTCGACCGAATCCACCCAGATTTCGCCGCCCATCAGTTCGACCAGCTGCTTGGTGATGGCCAGCCCCAGACCGGTGCCGTCATATTTGCGGTTGCGTTCATCCTCGACCTGATTGAACTGGCCGAACACATGATCCAGCATGTTGGCCGGGATGCCGATCCCGGTATCTTCGACACTGATGTGAATGCGTGTCAGCCCCGCCTGATCCACCGGTAGCCCCACCACCCGGATCAGCACATGGCCCTGATTGGTGAATTTCACCGCATTGCCGATCAGATTGGTCAATATCTGCCGCACCCGCCCCGGATCACCCATATATTCAGTGGGCAGGAACATGTCGAAATCCACCAGAATTTCCAGATCCTTGTCCCGTGCCGTGGGTTGCAGCAGCATCACCGTTTCATGGATGCAGCGCTCCAGATCGAAGTTTTCAGAGATCAGCGTCATCTTGTCAGCTTCGATTTTGGAATAATCCAGCACGTCGTTGATGATGGTCAGCAGCGCTTCGCCCGAATTTTTGATGGTTTCGACATAGAGCATCTGTTCTTCGTCCAACCCGGTGTCGCTGAGCAGATCGGCCATGCCAACGACCCCGTTCATCGGCGTGCGAATCTCGTGGCTCATATTGGCCAGAAACGCCGATTTGGCGCGGCTGGCGGCCTCGGCCTTGCTGCGGGCGTCTTTCAGATTGGCCTCGTAACGGATGGTGTCAGTGATGTCGAGCGCCAGCGAAACCGTATCACCATCACTGGCGCGGCGATCCATCAGTTTGATGTATAGCCCATTCCACAACCGGATCACCTTGGGTTCAATCACCGGTGCGTGCCAGCGGGTCAGAATATCCTGACACCATTGCGCGCGGGTCTGATCCTCGATGTCAACAATGCCCTCTTCGGCCATCAGCTGCACGATGCGTTGGTAATGGACCCCGGTCTTGACCTCTTCCAGCCCTTCAAACACCGACAGATAGGCGTGGTTGGCCGACACCATGCAGTCATTCATGTCAAAAACGGCAAACCCATCCTCGATGGTTTCAATCGCATCCCACAGACGCCGCTGCGCAATCCCGGCCTTGTGTTTGGCAACCTTCAGATCCGAGCGCACCCGGTTGTTTTCGCCCTTGAGTTCCTCCGCCACATGGCGTTGCTCGACAATTTCGCCGGACAGGGCAATGGCGTGTTTGCCCAGTTTGGAGTTCGCCTCAAACAGCTCCGCCTGGCGCTGCTCAAGCAAACGCTCGGCTGCCAGACGCCCGCGGCGCTCGCTTTCCAGCTTGTCTATGATAGCCATCGTCGACGGATCCTGTGGTGTCTTGATCTGTCCGAAGATAGGAAGAACACCATGAACAATGCCTTAATAAGCCCGCAAAAAACCCTTTAATCCGGGGATTTAGATGATATTGCGGGTTATTTCGCCAGCGGTTTCGACCTATGCGAGAAACATCTGACCACCCAGATAAACCTACTGAGAATCAGCCCGGGATTTGCGTTGGCGCAAGGCGGCGCGGATGTGGCGGGGCAGAATCGCGAAACAGCGCATATAGCGGCCAAACAGGCGCGCGGGGCTGAGCGCCATTCGCCAGGCCCACTCCATCGCAATGGCCCGCACCCAGCGCGGTGCGCGTTTTTGATGACCGGCCAGAAAATCCAGCCCAGCGCCAATCGAGGCAAACCCGACCTGTGGCGACAATGACCGCCCACGGGCGGCAAACATTTCCTGTTTCGGCGCCCCCAGCGCCAGAAAGCACAGCCCGATTTCATCCTCGTTCAGGGTCTTGAAAATCTGCGCCGCCTGCTCTCCGTTCGGATCAAAGCCAAAAGGAGGTGCGATCACCCGAGTGATTTGCAGCCCCGGAACCTGCCCGACCAGAGCAGCGGCGGCCCTTGTCAAACTGTCCTCGGTGCTGCCCACCAGCGCCACCTTGACCCCCATATCGGCAGCGATTTTCGCCAGAGGCAGAATCAGCTCGGACCCCGGCATCAGTTCAACCGGGCGCTTGGCAAGGTGTGACATCCAGACGATGGGATTGCCATCGGCCACCACCAGATCATGGGCCTGATAGGCGCGGCAAAAATCGGGATCGGTATCAAGTTTCACCAAATGATCCAGATTCAGCGTAGCCAGCGCAAATCCCCGCCCATTTGCAAAGCGCTTTTCAACGTCTTGCCATAAATCCGCCGCTTTGGCAGTATTTACCGTAACCTGTCCCGTGCGAAACTGAAAATCCACGCCTTTAACCTTTCTGATGAGCCCGCCTCTACCATATCTTATGCGCATATCCGACCGAAAATATACAGCCCTCACACACAGCCCAACGCACCGGGGGCTGCTATGAGCCAGATCGCGATCATCGGCTGTGGCTTTGTGGCGGATCTGTATCTGAGATCGTTTCAGCAATTCCCCGATCTGCAGATTGATCTGGTGCATGACCACAACCCCGAGCGGCTGGCGGCGTTTTGCGCCCATTGGAAGCTGCCGGGCGTCGACAGTCTGCAAGAGTTCCTGAACCGGCTCAAACCCGGCAGCATCGTGGTGAACCTGACCAACCCCTCGGCGCATTATGAAATCAACCATGCCTGTCTGAGCGCGGGCCATCACGTCTATTCCGAAAAGCCGCTGGCGCTGGACATGGATCATGCGCAGGCGCTCTATGATCTGGCGCGGGACAAAGGGCTGCTGCTGGCCTCAGCCCCGTGCAGTGTGTTGAGCCAAACGGCGCAGACCCTGGCCAAAGCGGTGCGCGATCAGGTGGCCGGGGTGCCGCGTCTGGTTTATGCCGAGCTGGATGATGGCTTTATCCCGCAAGCGCCCTATCACAAATGGCACAGCGAAAGCGGTGCGCCATGGCCGTTTGAAGACGAATTCCGCACCGGCTGCACGCTGGAACATGCGGGCTATTACCTCAGCTGGCTGGTCGGAATGTTCGGGCCAGTTGCCCGGGTGGTGGCGGCTTCGGCGGCGGTGATCCCGGATAAGGAAATCGCCACGGATACGCCGGATTTTTCGGTGGCGACTCTGTTTTTTGCCAGCGGCATGGTGGCGCGGCTGACCTGTTCGATCGTCGCCCCGCATGACCACCAGATCCGGGTGATCGGTGACAAGGGCGTGCTGTCGGTCAAACGCGCTTGGGATAACGCCGCCCCGGTGCGGTTTCATCGCCGTTATCGGATCCGGCGGCGGCTGATTGATCAGCCGCTTGGCCGCAAGCTGCCTCTGCTGGGTGGCTCGGGCAAGGTCAAACGCCGGGGCGCTGCGTCGATGAATTTCGCGCTGGGTGTGGCCGAGATGGTGGCCGCGCTACGGGACGGGCGCGACTGCCGGATGTCGGCGGAGTTTGCCTTGCATATCAACGAGGTGGTTCTGGCGATTCAGAATGCCCATAGCAGCGATGGCGTGCAGAGAATGCAGACCTCATGCGCGGCACTGCAACCGACGGAGTGGGCTAAATGAGCGCGCGAGTGATCATGATCACCGGAGCGGCCGGTTTTGTCGGGCGCCATACGGTGGCTGCGGCCCGGGCGCGGGGGCATAAGGTGGTGGCGCTGGTGCGGCGCTCTGAAAGTGTGCGGACCGATTGGAACGGGGATACCGGGATCACGCCGGTTGTCTGCGATCTGGCCACGGATCAACCCGCGCTGGATGGGGTCGAAACCGTCATCCACACCGCCGCTTCGCTCACAGGAGATGACGCCACCCAGAAACGCGAAACTCTGGCCGCGACCGGCAATCTTCTGGCCGCGATCAAGGCGCAGAACCGACCGGTTGATCTGGTGCTGGCCAGCTCGATTTCGGTCTATGATACCATGGCGCTGGCTCCGTTCGCCCGGCTGGATGAAACCACTCCGATCGAGCCCAACCCAGAGCAACGCGATGCCTATTGCCGGGCCAAACTGGCGCAGGAACAGCTGTGCCAACAGGCCGAGCTGGCGCATCTGAGCATCCTGCGCATCGGCGCGGTGTTCGGGCCAGGGCAGCTCTGGAACAGCCATCTCGGGGTTGCGGCCGGGCCGGTCTTGCTGCGGATCGGGGCCAAGGGCGAAGTGCCGCTCTGCCATGTCACACATTGCGCCAAGGCGCTGGTTCTGGCTGCCGAAACCCCGGTGGCGCTGGTCAATGTGTTAGATGATGACCGGCCCGAGCGAGCACGATTCGTGGCGGCTCTGCGCCAAAGCGGCTGGCCGAAATGGGTGATCCCGGTGCCGTGGCGGCTCTGGGCTCTGCTCGCCAAAACCGCCAGCCTGTTGCCGATCCGCCTGCCCGGATTGCTGCGCCTGCCCGTGCTGCACGCCCGGCTGAAACCTTTGCGATACAGCAACGCGGCGCTGCATGAACAGCTGGGCTGGACACCCGAGATCAGCTTCAATGCCGCCCTGCAGGAGGCCCGCCCATGACCGGACCCATCGCTTATCTCACCGGAGAATACCCCCGCGCCACCGATACCTTTATCCAACGCGAGGTGTTCGGCCTGCGCAACTGCGGGTTGAAGGTTCTGACCTGCTCGATCCGCAAAACCGGTGCCGAACATATCGTTGGCCCGGAACAACGTCAGGAGGCCGATCAGACCTTTTACATTCTCAACGCCGCCAAAAAACCGCTGCATCTGCTGGGCTGTCATCTGCGCAGTTTAAGGCGCGCTCCCCGGCGTTATCTGCGGGGACTGCGGCTGGCGCTGAAAACCCGGCCTGCGGGGCTCAAGGCGCTGTTCTATCAGCTGTTTTACTTTGCCGAGGCCGTGGTTCTGGCCGATTATATGCTGCAACATCAGGTGAAACAGCTGCATAATCACATCGCCAAATCCAGCTGCACCGTGGCGATGCTGGCCAGCGAAGTCAGCAATATCCCGTTCAGCTTTACCCTGCACGGGCCGGATATTTTCTTTGCCCCGGACACATGGCGGCTGGATGAAAAAATCGCCCGCGCCCGCTTTGTTGCCTGTATCAGCCATTTTTGCCGCAGTCAGGCGATGGCGTTCAGCGCGCCCGAACATTGGCAAAAACTGCATATCGTGCATTGCGGGGTTGAGCCCGAGCGTTACGAAAACCCCGCACCCAAAACCGGCAAGCGGCTGCTGTTTGTGGGCCGTCTGGCGGCGGTCAAGGGGGTGCCGGTGTTGCTGGAGGCCTTGGAAACGGTGCTGCACACCGACCCCGACATCACCCTGACCCTGATCGGCGATGGCCCGGACCGGCAGATTTTGCAGGATCAGGCCAAGGCGCTGGGGGATCGGGTGCAATTCGTTGGCTATAAATCCCAAAGCGAAGTCGCCGACTATCTGCGCCAGACCGATATTCTGGTGCTGCCCAGCTTTGCCGAGGGGGTTCCGGTTGTGTTGATGGAGGCCATGGCCGCGCAAATCCCGGTGCTGACCACCCGCATTGCCGGAGTGCCGGAATTGGTGGCGGATGGGGTCTCGGGCCTGTTGGTGCCGCCGGGGGATCAGCGGACTCTGACCGAAGCGATCCGGGTGCTGACCACAGATGCGCCGCTGCGTGCAAAGATGGGCGCCGCCGGGCGTCAGACTGTTTGCCAGCATTATAATGTCAAAACCGAATCCGCCTGGCTGGCGCAGCTTTTTGCCAGTTACCAAGCCGGCACGCCCGCCGGATTGCGGCCCCAAGAGGAGGTTGCACATGACTGAGTCAGATCTGGCCATCGTCTTTATCGGCCGCAATGAGGGGGCGCGGTTGCAGCGCTGTCTGGCCTCTTTGCAGGGGGTCGCGGCGCGTCTGGTTTATGTCGATTCGGGGTCTTCTGATGACAGCCTTACCCATGCCCGCGCCGCCGGGGCCAAGGTGGTTGAGCTCAGCACCGATCGCCCTTTCACCGCCGCCCGCGCCCGCAATGCGGGCTTTGAAGCGCTGGAGAACCCGCCGGAATTTGTCCAGTTCATCGACGGAGATTGCGCGGTCCAGCCCGGCTGGCTTAAGGCCGGGCGCGCGGCACTAAAGGCCGATCCGGCGCTGGGGATCGTGACCGGCTGGCGCTCGGAAATGCACCGCGACCGCAGCGTTTATAACGCGCTGTGTGATTTTGAATGGCACCGGCCTGCGGGCGAAATTCTGGCCTGTGGCGGTGATATGATGCTGCGCAGCCGTGCTTTTACCCAAACTGGCGGGTTCAATGAAACCGTGATCGCCGCCGAGGATGATGAATTCTGCACCCGGATACGCAAAGCCGGCTGGACCATCCGCCGCCTGCCGCTGAACATGACCCTGCATGACGCCGCCATGACCCGCTTTGGCGAATGGTGGCGGCGGGCGGTGCGCAGTGGGCATGGCTTTGCTCAGGTCGGGGCGCTGCATCCCGAATACTTCCGGCCCGAGCGCAAACGCGTGCTGGTGTTCGGAGCCATCCTGCCGCTGCTGGCGCTGCTCTCGGCACTGTTTTTCCCCTATGGGCTGCTCGTGGTGGCGGCGGCTTATCTGCTGTCTTACATCCGCACGGTGCAAGGGCTGAAACGCGAAAATCTGCCCGGCAAAGAAGCGCTGCATCACGGGCTGTTCCTGCTGTTGTCGAAATTCCCCAATCTGGTCGGAATGGCGATTTTTTACTGGCGCAGGCTGCGCGGCCATAAAATGAACATTATTGAGTATAAGTAACCATGTTAAACCCCAGCGAAGCGAGAATGCCATGACCAACAAAACCATCCGGGCCGGGATTGTCGGAGCGGGCTATATCGCCGATTGGCACGCCGAAGCGATCCAGATGACTCCGGGCGTTCAGCTCTGTGCGGTGTGTGATCCCTCGGCCAGCCGGGCCAAAGCGCTGGCCGATGCGCATGGGGCCAAGGCGTTTGGCTCTCTGCCCGAGCTGATTGACTCAGGCACCGTGGATGCCGTGCATATCCTGACCCCGCCGCAGCTGCACCGTGATCTGGCGATCACCGCGCTGCAAGGCGGGCTGCACTGTCTGGTGGAAAAGCCGGTGGCGTTGTCAGGGACGGAAACCGCCGAAATCGCCGAGGCTGCCAAAGCCAGCGGCAAGCATTTCGCCGCCGGGCATAATTTCATGGGGCTGCGGTCTTATGAACGGCTGAAACAGAAATTCAGCGATGGCACGCTGGGGCGGATCAGCGCCGCAGAGTTCAACTGGAATTTCCCGCTGACCCCGCTGCGCTCGGGCCCGTTTGGGCTGTGGCTGATGCGTCAGCCGGAAAACCTGCTGCTCGAACTGGGGCCGCATCTGTTCGGCTTTGCCGTTGATCTGTTTGGCAGCCCACAGATCGAATATCTCAGCCGCAGCAAACCGATCCGCTTTCCTGATGGCCAGCTGAGGCATCAAAGCTGGCGCATTCTGGCCACCGCCCGCACCAAGGCCGGGGATGTTGATCTGACATTTAACCTGTCACTGACCGAAACCGCCGATGATCGTTCGGTCATCCTGCGGGGATCCTCGGCCACCGCGCGGCTGGACTATGCCGCGGATACGCTGGTGGTGGCGGCCGAGAATGCTTCGGATATCGTGCTGAATCCGTTGAACAAACAGCTGTCGCTCAGCTGGCAGAATTTGCGTGAAGGGCTGGTGAATGCCTCCCGTCAGGTCAGCTCGCTCTATCGCAAAAGCCCCTATGGGCTGAGCTTTCAGGGCACTTTGGCGCAGTTTTACGGGGCGATTCAGCACAATCACCCGATGGAGCCCCGCTTTTGCGCCGATGCCGCAGTCAAGGTGATGGACGCGCTGGACCAAACCCTTGAGCTGATGCCCAAACCCGATGCGCCACCGGCCACGCCTGAAACCCGCCCCACCAAACCCGATGTGCTGGTGATCGGCGGCACCGGCTTTATCGGCCGGCGTCTGACCGAAATGCTGGTCGAGCAAGGCCATGATGTGCGTATCCTCAGCCGGGGCAGCAGCAACCCGTTTGCGCATCTGGGGGCGGCGGTCGAGGTGGTCTCGGCCTCGCTGCACGACCCTGAGGATTTGCGCGCGGCCATGCAGGGAATCAAGGCGGTTTATCATCTGGGCAAATCGCTGGACAGCACTTGGGAAGCCTGCCTGAAAAATGACGTTGGCGTCACCGTTGCGATTGCTCAGGCCGCGCTGGATGCGGGGGTTGAGCGCTTTGTCTATACCGGCACGATTGCGTCTTATGATATGTCCTCACCCAATCAGGTGATCACCGAAAAGACCGGTTTTGGCGATGATATGACCGATCGCAACCTTTATGCTCGTTCTAAAGCGAAATGCGAAGAGCGGTTGCTGGAGATGGCCAGAACCGATGGCTTGCCGCTGACCATCGCCCGGCCCGGTATTGTGGTCGGCGCGGGCGGGCCGCTGCAACATTGGGGCATTGGCCGCTGGCACGGGGCCGGCGCGGTGCGCATTTGGGGCAATGGCAAAAACATCCTGCCCTTCGTGTTGATCGACGATGTCGCCGCTGCTTTGGCCAAGATCATCACCGTTGAGGCCGCGATTGGCCAATCGGTCAACCTGATCGGCGAACCGATGTTAAGCGGGCGCGATTATTTCGACGCGATTCACCAAGAGCTGGGCGCAAGGATCAAGGTCAAGTCGGGCTCGTTGCATATGTTTTATCTGAGCGGGACCATGAAATTCCTGCTGAAAAAATATCTGCTGCGGCGCAAGGGGCTGAACAATGCTTCGCTGAAAGACTGGAAATCCCGCGCCCATTATGCACAATTTGACAACCGATACGCCAAAAAGCTGCTGGATTGGCAGCCCGAAGCAAGCCGGCAGGAATTTGTGCGCCGTGCCATCACTGATGCAAATCTGTTCGGGTTTTAGCACAGCCTGAAAAATTCGGAGCAGGAACATGACAGACGACGAGACCGAAACAGAGTTCGACCCCATCACGCAAAATGCGTTGGTGGCATTGGATGACTGGCATTTTTTCGAAAAGGTCAAGCTGGAGAACCGCACCCTTGAGCGCAATCTGGTGATCAGCGCCACCCGCAAGGATCCGGCGCATCGGGCATTTGATATTCTGCGCACCCGGATGATGCAGGCTCTGGCCAATAAGGGCTGGTATCGCATTGGGGTGACCTCGCCCACCGATGGCTGTGGGAAAACCTTTGTGGCCGCCAATCTGGCCATCAGCCTGGCCCGAAGCGAAACCAACCGGGTGTTGCTGATGGATCTGAACCTGCGCAAACCCGATCTGGCGCGGATCCTGGGGCTTGAGCGCCGCATTTCGATGGCAGAATACCTCTCGGGCATGGTCGAGCCCGCGGATTTTTTCCTGCGTTTGGGGCCGAGCCTTGTGGCCGGGCTGAACAGCATTCCGGCGGACGACCCGGCGGAAATAATGCAAAGTGTTATGGCCAAAGATGTGCTGGACGAAGTGCAAGAGGTTCTGGCCCCCGATGTCACCATTTTCGATTTGCCGCCGATGCTGTCCAGTGACGAAGCGGTTGCCTGTTTGCCGCATCTGGACGCCGCGCTTTTGGTAGTGGGTGGGGGGATGTCCACCGAAAAGGAAATCAAACAGGCCGAAGCGTTGTTGAAAGAACAAGTGCCACTGTTGGGGGTGGTGTTGAATAATTCGGAAGATTAAACGCCCGACCCGAAAAGGCTGCGCCAACCCGGCTCTTAAAGACGTATTGGGGATAATCCGCTCTGTCTTGCCGCCATCCCAACGCAGGCATTTCCCGGCCCGCGTTGGAACAGTTCGGTAAAACTCGGCCAAACGACATAACCATGATTGTATCGTTTGGCTGTAATTCTCTAGAATCCACGCTGATGCATCAATCCTGTTTCAGCTTGGTAATTTTCAGCATCTTCATGACCATGTTTTCATACCAAGGGTCCGAGACACCTTTTTTGATCTTGCGAATGAAATACCATTCAAAGCCCAGCTTGGCCCAATGCACCCAACGCCCGCTGGATGTCCAGTTCTTGTTGCGTGGCGGGTTTTGCGGCATCGCCAGAAACGCAAAGCCGCGATTGCCAAAATCGGCCAAGCAAAAAGCGTTCCATGTTGGCATCTCATCGGGCTCCCCCCCGGCAATGACTTTGGGCAGGTTGTTGGCGGTTGCCGTCACCATGCTTTCAATCATAAACCCGGTCTTGGGCACACCCGTTGGCACCGGAGTCGCCACCGGTGGCGCAATCGCGATGCAAACCCCAATGGCAAAAATGTTCTGATATTTCGGGTTGCGCTGGAATTCGTCCGTAATCACAAAACCACGCGGGTTCACCAAGCCTTCGATCCCCATCAGGGCCGGAATGCCGCGGAACGCAGGCAGGAACATGGAATAGCCGAACTCCAACTCATGCTTGGCCTTTTCGCTGCCATCATCATTGACCTCGGTGAAAAATACTTTGTCTTTTTCGAATTTATCAACCTTGGCGTTGGTCACCCATTTGATGTCACGATCCCGCAAGGCCGATTCCAGCATCCCCTTGGTATCGCCCACCCCGCCAAGACCCAGATGGCCGACATAGGGTTCTGAGGTTACGAATGTCATCGGCACCTTATGGCGGATTTTGCGCCGCCGCAGATCGGTTTCAATGGTCAGCAGATATTCATAGGCCGGACCAAAGCAGGATGCCCCCTGCGCCGCACCAATCACAATCGGCCCCGGATTGGCGCAGAAATCCTCCCAGTTATTGCCGGAAATTTCGGCATGTTCCACATGGCACACCGAGGCAGTATGCGCATCCGGGCCGAAGCCTTCGATTTCGTCAAATGCCAGATCAGGGCCGGTGGCGATCACCAGATAGTCATAGGAAACGCTCTGGCCGCTCTCCAGCTCAATTCTGTTTTCGTCAGGGTGCAGCTTTTTGGCCCCATCGCAGATAAATTCGATACCACGCTTTTTCATGACCGGGGCAAGCTCGACAATCAGGTCTTTTTTCTTACGCCAACCAACGCCAGCCCATGGGTTAGACGGAGTAAACTGAAAATACGGTTTGTTGGAAATCACCGTGACCGTGTCTGATTGGCTCAGATTCTGCCGCAGCTCAAACGCCTGAATTGTGCCGCCAAGACCGGCCCCCAGTACAACCACATGCGTCATGCTATTCTCCTTATAAGCCGATTTTATTGTTGCAATTCTTTTGCATACTACAAAACGTTTCCAACCCATTCAACATTCCAAATGCGAAATATTCCTTTACACCCCATAAGGATTTTTTCACCTCGGGCCTTTCCTTTTTAAATCCGCCCCCATATAGTTTCCCCGATGACAAAGCACCAACATATCGCCCATGCTTATGCCAATGCCGCCCCAAACGGTGCGCTTGCTTTGTCGATCCTACTTCTTAGCCGCCTCTGAGCGTGCCTGATGGCGCGAACGCTCAGGGGGGTTGTCAGCGCCATGTCATTATTTACATCTCATGCAACGATCAGGCCGATTTATCAGGCTAAGCTAATCAGAAGGTTTCCAACATGACCGATACCACCCAACAAGACCGCGTCATCATTTATGAGATGGGCGTGGATGTGATCGAAGCCGGGTTTCCGATTGCCTCGGAAGGCGATTTCGCCGCAGTTTCCGAGATTGCCAAAAACAGCGTCAATTCGGTGATTTGCGGGCTGTCCCGCGCCAAAGAGGGCGATATTGATCGCGCCTGGGAGGCGGTGAAATTCGCCCGGCAGCCGCGCATTCATACTTTTATCGGCACATCGCCGCTGCACCGGGCCATTCCGAATTTGAATATGGATGAAATGGCGGATGTGATTCACCAGACTATCAGCCATGCCCGCAATCTGTGCGAAGATGTGCAATGGTCGCCAATGGACGCCACCCGCACCGAGGCCGATTATCTGTGCCGTGTGGTGGAAATCGCCATCAAGGCCGGCGCCACCACCATCAACATCCCCGACACGGTGGGCTATACCGCCCCGGCCGAGAGCGCCGATCTGATCAGAATGCTGCTGGAACGGGTGCCCGGGGCCGATGAGATCATTTTTGCCACCCATTGCCACAATGATCTGGGCATGGCGACAGCCAACGCTTTGGCCGCGGTCGATGCCGGAGCCCGCCAGATTGAATGCACCATCAACGGGCTGGGCGAGCGCGCGGGCAACACCGCTCTGGAAGAGGTGGTGATGGCCATGAAGGTGCGAAACGATATCATGCCCTATCAGACCCGCATCGACACCACCAAGATCATGAATCTGTCGCGCATGGTGTCCACGGTTTCGGGCTTTCCGGTGCAGTATAACAAGGCGATTGTCGGCAAAAACGCGTTTGCCCATGAAAGCGGCATCCACCAAGACGGGATGCTGAAAAATGCCGAAACCTTTGAAATCATGCGCCCCGAGGATGTGGGGTTGAAAGAAACCAATCTGGTGATGGGCAAACATTCGGGTCGCGCAGCTCTGCGCTCGAAATTGCAAGAGTTGGGCTATGATCTGGCAGACAATCAGCTCAAGGATGTGTTTGTGCGCTTCAAGGCACTGGCGGATCGCAAAAAGGAAATCTTTGAAGATGACTTGCTGGCGCTGATGCGGGATAGTTCATCCGATGCGCAGCATGATCATATTCAGCTGAAATCCCTGCGGGTGGTCTGTGGCACCGATGGGCCGCAAACGGCTGACATGACGCTGGAGATTGACGGGAAAAACCACGAGACTTCGGCCACTGGTGATGGTCCGGTTGATGCGACCTTTAACGCGATCAAAAAGCTGTTCCCCCATCAGGCGCATTTGCAGCTTTATCAGGTTCATGCGGTGACTGAAGGCACCGATGCGCAGGCCACGGTCAGCGTGCGTATGGAGGAAAACGGCAAAATCGCCACCGGGCAGTCTTCGGATACGGATACCGTTGTGGCCTCAGCCAAGGCGTATATTAATGCGCTGAATAAACTGTTGTTGCGCCGGCAGAAAACCAAACCCGCAGCCGAATGATCGGCTCTTGGGAGATCCCCGAGGGTGCGGCAATCCAAAAGTTTTAGGAAAACTTTTGTCAGGAAATTTTATAAATTTCCTGGGCCGCACCGTCAAACTGGCAAAAAGACGCTGAAACATCCCTTTCAACCCCTTTACCCTGCCTATACACGGCGCATATAAGAAGGCTTGGTTCAAGGTGGCAAGAATCACGGGCCAAATCGGTTATCAAGGCGGGAAAGTTAGCGCATGTTTGGTCTTTCAGGGCTGTTTACTTCTGATATTGCGATTGATCTGGGAACGGCCAACACGCTGGTCTATGTCAAGGGCAAGGGTGTCATTTTGAACGAACCATCGGTGGTTGCTTACCATGTCAAGGATGGGGTGAAAAAGGTGCTGGCCGTTGGCGAAGACGCCAAGCTGATGCTGGGTCGCACCCCCGGCAGCATCGAGGCCATCCGGCCAATGCGCGAGGGCGTGATCGCCGATTTTGACACCGCCGAGGAAATGATTAAGCATTTCATCCGCAAGGTCCACAAACGCTCGACCTTTTCCAAGCCGAAGATCATCGTGTGTGTGCCCCATGGGGCCACCCCGGTTGAAAAACGTGCCATTCGTCAATCCGTGCTATCGGCCGGTGCCCGCCGGGCCGGGCTGATTGCCGAACCCATCGCCGCAGCCATCGGGGCCGGAATGCCGATCACCGATCCAACCGGCAATATGGTGGTCGATATTGGCGGCGGCACCACCGAGGTGGCGGTTCTGTCCTTGGGCGACATCGTCTATGCTCGCTCGGTCCGGGTGGGCGGAGACCGCATGGATGAGGCCATCATCAGCTATCTGCGCCGCCAGCATAACCTGCTGATCGGTGATGCCACCGCCGAACGGATCAAGACTTCGATCGGCACCGCCCGGATGCCCGATGACGGGCGCGGCTCTTCGATGCAGATCCGCGGGCGCGACCTGCTGAATGGCGTGCCCAAAGAAACCGAAGTCAACCAGGCCCAGATCGCCGAAGCGCTGGCCGAACCCGTGCAGCAAGTCTGCGAAGCGGTGATGACCGCGCTTGAGGCCACTCCGCCCGATCTGGCCGCTGATATTGTCGATCGCGGCGTGATGCTGACCGGCGGCGGGGCGCTGCTGGGTGAACTTGATCTGGCGTTGCGTGAGCAGACCGGTCTGGCGATCTCAATCGCTGATGAATCACTGAATTGTGTGGCTCTGGGCACCGGCAAGGCTCTTGAATATGAAAAACAGCTGCGCCATGTGATAGACTACGACAGCTAGGCCGTTTCGGGCCACGGAAACGGAGGCCAGTTTGGCAAAGAACCGCAACAGACAAACCGATTACACCCGCCCGGTGCGGCGGATCTTGGTGGGCCTGTTGGTGTTTGTCCTGCTGGTCCTGTTCTTCTTCTGGCGAATCGACAGCCCGCGGGTCGAGCGGTTTCGCGCCGCTTTGGTCGACAAGGTCGTGCCCAGCTTTGAATGGGTTCTGGTGCCGGTGACCGCAGCGGCGGGCATGATCGAAGATTTCCGTTCTTACCAGCAGATTTACCAGCAAAACCAAGAGCTTCGCCGCGAGTTGCAACGGCTGAAGTCCTGGAAAGAAGCCGCCGTGCAGCTGGAGCAGCAAAACGCCAAGCTGCTGGCGCTGAACGCCATGCATCTGGACCCGAAACTGACTTCGGTCTCTGGCGTGGTGCTGGCCGATAGTGGCTCGCCTTTTCGGCAGTCGGTGTTGCTGAATGTCGGCGAGCGTGACGGGATCAAGGATGGCTGGGCGACGATGGATGGGCTTGGTCTGGTGGGACGAATATCGGGGGTGGGCAAGAATTCATCCCGGGTGATTCTGCTCACCGATTCCCACAGCCGTATTCCGATCACCATCCAGCCCTCGGGGCAACGCGCTTTGCTGGTGGGCGATAACTCCAGCCGCCCGCCGATCGAATTTCTGGAAAAACCCGAACAGGTCAAACCCGGCGATCAGATTGTGACTTCGGGCGATGGTCTGGTGTTTCCGGCTGGCGTTTTGGTCGGGCAAGTCGCCAAAGGCACCGATAAACGCCTACGCGCCCAGTTGGCGGCGGATTATGAGCGGCTGGATTTTCTGCGGGTGCTGCGCAATCTGACCAGCGAAGCCATCACCGATCCCGGTTCCCTACTGGTTGCGCCTCAACCCGTCCCTGATAAGGATCAGGAGGCCAGCAGTGATTGATGTGATCCATGGCAGAAAATGGTTTTATTGGGCCTTGTTTGCCACGCTGGCGGGCTTGATCCTGTTCGTGCAACTAATCCCGCTGCAAACCACCCCCAGCAACTGGGCGATGCCAGATCTGCTGATCTGCCTGATCTATGCCTGGGTGTTGCGACGCAACGATTACGCCCCGCTATTGCTGATCGCCGCGACCCTGTTGATTGCCGACATGCTGCTGATGCGCCCGCCCGGCCTGATGGCGGCGCTGACTATTCTGGGGGCCGAATTCCTGCGCGCCCGCACCCGGCTGCTGCGCGAGCTGCCGTTTTTGCTGGAATGGGCGATGGTGGCCGGGGTGTTGCTGGCGATTTTGGCCTGTTACCGCTTTGCGCTGATCATGGTGCTGCAACCGCGCCCTTCGCTGTGGCTGTCGCTGACTCAACTAGTCACTACCATTGCAGCCTATCCGCTGGTCGTGGCCTTTAGCCGCTACATTCTGGGCGTGCGTAAAATCGCCCCCGGAGAGGTAGACGCATTGGGGCACAAAATATGAAACGAGACCCCCGCGATACCGCCGCCAGCCAGCAAAAGATCAGCCGCCGAGGGCTGATTCTGGGGGCGTCGCAGCTGGCATTTGTTGGCCTGTTGGCTGGTCGAATGCAATATTTGCAGGTCAAACAGGCCGATAAATTCCGGCTGTTGGCCGATGAAAACCGGATCAATATCCGCCTGATCCCCCCGGCCCGCGGGCTGATTTACGACCGCAACGGCATAGCCCTGGCAATCAATAAACCGATTTACCGGATTTCCATGGTGCGCGAGGATGCCGGGGATGTGGATCAGATCATCCAACGGCTCAGGGCGCTGATGCCGCTGGATCAGGCCGAGCTGGAGCGCGCTCTGGACATCATGAACCGGCGTAGCCCTTATGTGCCGGTGACCATCGCCAGCGATGTGCAATGGGACGACATCGCCAAAGTCGCCGTCAACGCCCCCGCCCTGCCCGGCGTTAACCCCGAGCTGGGCCTGAACCGGGTCTATCCGCTGGCCGATGATTTTGCCCATATTGTGGGCTATGTCGGGGCAGTGAATGACCGTGATCTGCAACGGGTGGATGATCAGGATCCGCTGCTGCAAATCCCACATTTCAAGATTGGCAAATACGGGGCCGAGGCCCGGCTGGAAAAGCGTCTGCGCGGCAAGGCGGGGACCAAGCGGATCGAGGTGAACTCGGTCGGGCGGGTGATGCGCGAGCTGGACCGTCAGGAGGGCAATAGCGGCGATAACATCCAGTTGAGCGTTGACAGCAAGCTGCAAAACTATGTGCAGGCGCGGCTAGCTGGGGAAAGCGCGGCGGCAGTGGTGATTGACGTAACGAATGGCGATCTGCTGGCGGTTGGCTCAACCCCCGCCTATGATCCGAACAAATTTGTCAACGGCATTTCCCACGCCGAATTTGCCGCCCTGAACGAAAACAAATACCGCCCGCTGCCCTGCAAGGCGGTTCAGGGCACGTATCCGCCGGGCTCGACCTTTAAAATGGTCACGGCGCTGGCAGCGCTCAAGGCCGGGGTGGTGGGCTCAAAAGACACCGTTAAATGCAATGGCCATGTCGAAACCGGTGGGCGCCGGTTTCACTGCTGGAAGCGTTCGGGCCATGGCAACATGAATCTGATCAACTCGTTGAAACGATCCTGTGACGTTTACTATTACGAAATGGCCGAGCGCACCGGGATCAAGAACATTTCCGCCATGGCCCGCCGGCTGGGATTGGGCGAAAAATACGACCTGCCGATGACCTCGGTGAAAAAGGGGCTGACCCCGACCAAGGAATGGAAAAGGCAGACAAAGGGCGCCGATTGGGTGATTGGCGACAGTCTGAATGCCTCGATCGGGCAGGGTTTCGTGCTGTCTTCGCCGCTGCAACTGGCGGTGATGACCGCCCGCATTGCCACCGGCAAAAAGGTCCTGCCCCGGTTGGTCAAGTCGATCAACGGGCAAGAGCAACCGGTGAAAGGCGGCGAAGATCTGGAGCTGAACGAAAACCATCTGCGCCTGATCCGCAAGGGCATGTTTGCCGTCACCAACAATTTGGGCGGCACCGGTTACAAGTCACGCGTTTTGGGTGATGATTATCTGTTGGCGGGGAAAACCGGCACCAGTCAGGTCGGCAACAAGGTGGTGCGCAACAGCGATGTGGCTTGGGAAAAACGCGATCACGCGCTGTTTGTGTGCTTTGCGCCTTATGACAATCCACGCATTGCGGTTTCGGTGATTGTGGAGCATGGCGGCGGGGGATCGACCGCGGCGGCTCCGATTGCCCGCGACATTGTGCTGCAAGCCCTTTATGGCAAGCTGCCCCCGCTATCGGCCTACCCCAAAGCCGATCGTGCCCGGATCAAACGCGAGCAAAAAGCGCTGAAACTGCGTGACCCCAGCGCCGCCACAGGGAAGAGCGATCAGGCATGAGCTATCTTGAATATAACGTCAGAACCGTTCCCAGCGGGGCGCATAAGATCCTCAACCTGAACTGGCCGATTATCCTGTTGCTGACCGCGATCAGCTGCATCGGGTTCCTGATGCTCTATTCCGTCGCCGAAGGGTCAATGCAACCCTGGGCCGCAGCGCAAATGAAACGCTTTGCTCTGGGGATGGGATTGCTGTTTTTCATGGCGATGGTGCCGATCTGGTTCTGGCGCAATATGTCGGTGCTGGCCTATGCGCTGGCGGTGGTGCTGCTGTTGGGGGTCGAATTTTACGGCACCACCCAAAAGGGGGCGACCCGGTGGATTGATCTGGGGTTTATGAAGCTCCAGCCCTCGGAACTGGCCAAAATCGCCCTGATCATGGTGCTGGCCGCCTATTATGACTGGCTGGACATCCGCAAAACCTCGCACCCCTTTTGGGTGCTGGTGCCGGTGCTGATCATCCTGCTGCCCACCGCGCTGATCCTGCACCAGCCCGATCTGGGCACCGCGATTTTGCTGGTGGCCGGGGGCGGTATCATCATGTTTGCCGCCGGAGTCAGCTGGTATTATTTCGCCGCCGTCATTGCCGCTGCCGCTGCCACCATCACTGCCGTCTTTCAGCTGCGCGGCACGGCGTGGCAGTTTCTGAAAGATTACCAATACCGGCGCATTGATACCTTTCTGAACCCGGAATCCGATCCGTTGGGCGATGGCTATCACATCACCCAATCCAAAATCGCGCTGGGGTCGGGCGGCTGGACCGGGCGGGGCTATATGCAGGGCACGCAGGCGCGGCTGAACTTTCTGCCCGAAAAGCACACCGATTTCATTTTTACCACCCTGGCCGAAGAATTCGGCTTTCTGGGCGCGGTTTCACTGCTGGGGCTTTATGCGCTGGTGCTTGTTTTCTGCGTTGCATCGGCCATGAAAAACCCTGATCGCTTTGCCGCCCTGATCACGCTTGGGGTCGGGGCAACGCTGTTCCTGTTCTTTGCGGTGAATATGTCGATGGTGATGGGGCTGGCGCCGGTGGTGGGGGTGCCGTTGCCGCTGGTGTCTTATGGGGGCTCGTCCATGCTGGTGTTGCTGATCGCCTTTGGCCTGATGCAGAGCGCCCATGTCCACCGCCCCCGCAAGAAACGCTGACCTGCCAAGGAGCCCGCCGATGATCAACATCCTGTTCGCCGCCAAAGCCGCAAGCTGGCGTGATTACGAAACCCCTTTGCGGCGGGCTCTGGACAGCAAGGGGCTGGACTATCGGCTGAGCTGTGAGGTGTCTGATCCGGCCAGCGTCGATTATCTGATTTACGCGCCGCATGGGCCGGTTGACGATTTCACCCCCTTCACCCGCGCCAAAGCGGTTCTGAGCCTCTGGGCCGGGGTGGAAAGCATCGTGACAAATCCCAGCCTGACCCAACCGCTGACCCGGATGGTGGATCACGGGCTGAGCCAAGGCATGACGGAATGGGTCTGCGGCCATGTGCTGCGTTATCATCTGGGGATGGATGCGCAGATTCTGCATCAGGATGGGCGCTGGGTGCAGACCGTGCCGCCGCTGGCCCAGAACCGCAACGTCACCGTTTTGGGGCTGGGCGCGTTGGGGCAAGCCGCTGCGCAGGCGTTGTGTGGGCTTGGTTTTCAGGTCACCGGCTGGAGCCGCCGCCCCAAGCAGATCGAAGGCATCACCTGCCTGTCCGGCGCTGAGGGCCTGCAACAGGCGCTGCGCCGGGCCGAGATTCTGGTGCTGCTGCTGCCCCTGACCCCGGACACCGAAAACCTGCTGGGGGCGGAACAATTTGCACAGATGCCTAAAGGGGCCAAATTGCTCAATCCGGGCCGAGGTGCCCTGATCGACGATCCGGCGCTGCTGGCGGCTCTGGACAGCGGCCAGATTGGCCACGCCACGCTGGATGTGTTCCGAACCGAACCCCTGCCGGCAGAGCATCCCTTCTGGCAGCATCCGAACGTCACCGTCACGCCGCATATCGCCTCGGAAACCCGGCCTGAAACGGCGGCGCAGGTGATTGCGGAAAACATTGACCGGGCCGAGACTGGGCAAGAGCTGCTCTATCAGGTCAACCGCGCGGCGGGGTATTAGCAGAAGGCACCCGGAGCAGGCCAGCTCACTCCGCCGCCAAAGGCACCCGCCCCCGGCCGATCTCGGCAATCTGGCGGGCGACACCGCTGATCATCTGGCGGAAATCCTCAAAATGCGGATGCGGGCGCAGCGTCTGTTCGTCCATATATAATGATCGGTCGATCTCGATCTGCACCACATGCTGATGATGCGATGGCCGGCCGTAATGCTGCGCGATGAAGGCCCCGGCAAATGGCCGGTTGCGCACCACCACCAGCCCGACCGCGACAAAAGCGGCCTCGATCCTCTCGACAATATCCGCGCAAGCCGCCGCGCCGAACAGATCGCCCAACACAATCTCGGGCCGGGGCGTTCCGGGTCTGGCAAAGCTGTCCAGCGCCTCATGCGGCATCGAATGGCAATCCACCAAAATCGCCTGCCCGAACCGCTGCTGGCTCTGCGCCAACAATCGACGTAGCGCCCCGTGATAAGGGTGCCAATGCTGGTTCAGACGCATCTCGGCCTCGGTTTTCGACATCTTGCCCAGATAAATCGCCCGCCCTTGGGACACCACCCGCGGGATCACCCCCAGCCCCGAAGCAATTCGCGGGTTATGGTTGCGAGGCGATACCCCCTCGATCAGCGCCGGGTCCAGTTCATCATGATCACGGTTCAGATCGACAAAAGCGCGCGGAGTCCGGGCCGTCAGCAGAGGGGCCCCAAATTGCGGCACATCGCTAAACAGCAGATCGACAAACGCATCCTCGCTGGAGCGAATCCGGTCGGCATCCAGCACGGATCTTTGCAAAAACGACGCCGGATAATCGCGCCCGCTATGGGGCGATGCAAAAACCGCACTGGTGGTGCGATCATCCGGCAATTGCAGATCAAATGTGGGTTTTGCCATGTTCCTTCCTTATAAAATTCCTATAACCAATAAATCAGGGCACCAAAAGCCCTTGATCCCCGGTTCGACTCCTTTTATAGACCTCACACCGACGTGGTTCTGCCGCGTCCCTTTTTTATTGGGGCGGTGGAATGTGTCGGGCATATGGGCGCTTAGCTCAGCGGTAGAGCACTTCGTTGACATCGAAGGGGCCACTGGTTCGATCCCAGTAGTGCCCACCATGTGCCCCGCCCCCTTTTGGAAGTTGGGGGAACACCGGGGGAAATTGAAACAATGGCGCCCGGCGCGCCGCGAGAAAAGGACAAGGTTATGAAAATTCGCAATTCCTTGCGTTCACTCAAAGGCCGCCACCGTGATTGCCGTATCGTGCGTCGCAAGGGCCGTGTTTATGTGATCAACAAGACAAACCCACGTTTCAAGGCCCGTCAGGGTTAAGTGAAGCAACCTTATCGGGTGAAAATGCAAAAGGCCGCTGGGATATCCCGGCGGCCTTTTGCGTGTGGGGGAGGCAAGGGGGATGATGAATAAGAGCGGTGCATAAGAACGCCGGGCTGCGCCTGCCTGGGTAGGCGCTTGTGCCGAGCGTGGAAGCAAGTGCTGTTTGTGAGTAAACCGCGATATGTCAGTGTGTGGAAAGGTTGATTGCGCCTGCCGGGGGGCAGGCAGGCGCAGCCCGGCCTAACGGCCGGGCGGGGCATTGAAAGATGCAGGGGTCTTTAAAAACAAAAAAATCCCCCAACCCGGTCAGACACGGCGTTGGGGGATTTCTGTTTTTGACGAAAATGCCTTAATCGTATTTGCGGCAATCCTCGATCACCAGACCATCATTGGGCAAGCTGCCCACCTTGACGATCTCAACCCGGCCTTTCAGCTTGAGCGTATCGACAATGCTGGCGCTATAACGATCCGCATCACCGCTGTCGGTTTCGATCTGCACCGTCATCACATCCATCTCGCCATCACGGCTGGCAACCACACGGGCGCGGGCCACCTCGTCATGTTTGGCAACGAAATCGGCGACTTGCTCAGGGCGCACGAACATGCCCTTGATCTTGGCGGTCTGATCGGCGCGGCCCATCCAGCCCTTGATGCGCATATTGGTGCGGCCACAGGGGCTGACTCCGCTCATCACCGCCGACAGATCACCGGTGGCAAAGCGCACCAGCGGATAGTCGGGGTTCAGCGTGGTCACGACGACTTCGCCCACCTCGCCTTCGGCCACCGGGTTGCCGGTGCCGGGGGTGACGATTTCGACAATCACGCCCTCATCAACGATCATCCCCTCCTGCGCCTGGCTTTCATAGGCGATGTTGCCCAGATCCGCCGTGGCGTAGTTTTGCAGACACAGAATACCACGATCAGCATATTCCGCCCGCAAAGACGGGAACAACGCCCCACCGCCAACAACGGCGCGCGAGATATTCAGCTTCAGGCCCATGGAATCGGCCTTGTCCAGAATGATCTTGAGGTAATCCGGCGTGCCGGCATAGGCGGTGCTGCCAATATCATGCGCAGCGCGGACCTGAAGCTCGGTCTGGCCGGTGCCGGCGGGCAGAACGGCGGCGCCAACGGCACGCGCACCGGATTCAAAGATCATCCCCGCAGGCGTCAGATGATAGCCAAAGCAGTTCTGGATGATGTCGCCTTTGCCAATGCCGCAAGCGTGCAGAAAACGGCCAACCCGCCACCAATCGCCTGACAGGCGGCCGGGCTCGTAAATCGGGCCCGGAGACTGGTGGATATGCTCGAATTCATGCACATCGCAGCTGGTGAACCCGCCAAAGGGCGGCTTTTGCGCCTGGGCCGAGACCAGCTCGGATTTGCGGATCACCGGCAGTTTGGCCAGATCAGCCACCGATGTGATCGAGGCAGGGGCCACATCTTTTAGAAGATCAGCGACCCCCGGGGCTGTTTTGGCACGGGCGATCTGGGCCGGCAGGGCGCGGGATAGATCGCTGTTGCGCTCATCAGCTGAGCGCGTTTCCAGCTTATCAAAAAAACTCACAATTCTGTCCCCGTCCCTTATGACAACCAACGCTTACGACGACGATAGCTGCGCACATCGCGGAACGATTTGCGGCCCTCGTCGGAAATACCCAGATAAAACTCTTTCACATCCGGGTTTTCGCGCAAATCAGCTGCAGGGCCATCCATCACAACCCGGCCGGATTCCAGAATATAGCCGTAATCCGAGTATTTCAGAGCCATATTGGTGTTTTGCTCGGCCAGCAGGAAGGATACGCCTTCGTTTTCGTTAATGGTTTTGACGATCTCAAAAATCTGTTCCACCAGCTGCGGCGCCAGACCCATCGAAGGTTCGTCCAGCAGCACGGTTTCGGGGCGGCTCATCAAAGCGCGGCCCATGGCGACCATCTGTTGCTCACCGCCGGATGTGTAACCGGCCTGACTTTTGCGACGCTCTTTCAGGCGGGGGAAATAGTTGTAAACCATTTCCAGATCCGCATTCACCGCCCCTTTGCCATCGCGGCGGGTATAGGCACCGGTCATCAGGTTTTCTTCGACGGTCAGGTGTTCGAAACAATGACGGCCTTCCATCACCTGAATAACGCCGCGTTTCACCATATCCGAGGGGTTCATCTCGGAAATGTCCTGACCATGATAGGTGATGCGGCCCTTGGTGACCTCGCCGCGTTCTGAGCGCAGCAGGTTTGAAATGGCCTTCAAAGTGGTGGTTTTGCCAGCGCCGTTACCGCCCATCAGTGCGGTAATCTTGCCCTTGGCAACCGAAAGGCTGACACCCTTCAGCACAAGGATCACGTGGTTATAGATCACCTCGATATTGTTGACTTCTAGAACGGTCTCTTTTGATTGGGCAGCGTCCAGCATATTGTTCATCCTGAATGTTCAAACGAATTGCCCGGGCCACTTGGGCGCGGCCCGGGCAAGTTGGATTATTTACAGCCGAGTTCGATTTTGTTCTCTTTGGCGTAGGCCAGAGAATCTTCTTCGATCAGCGCGTTGATGACTTCGGAGTCAGATTCGCCAAAATCGGTGATCAGGCTCCAGGTCTTGGTGTCGGCGTCCCATTCGGAAACAGCAGCGCGGCCCGGGCCACCGTGATTGGCACAAGAGACCTCAAAGGATGGACCAAAGTTGGGCATACCTGCCGCAGCCATGATTTCCTCGGTGATCACAAGTGCTTCCATACCGTCGCGCATCTCTGCAGGGGTGATGTTGGCGTGACCGGACAGTTCCTGAGCCTTCTTGGTGGCTTCGGCAGCCAACATGGCAGCATACATACCACGGTTATACAGCACACGACCGGCCTGGTCGCCTGCACCAGCGGCTTTGCCAGCGTCATAGACGTATTTCTTCAGGTCATCATAAACCGGGTAGTCCATACCCACATTGTGCATGGCCAGCGCTTTGTAGCCATCAGCAGCCGCACCGGCAGGCAGCACGTCATGCTCGGCACCCGACCACCATGCGCCAATGAAGTTTTCCATTGGGAAGTTGATGTTGGCGGCCTCTTGAATGGCAACCTGGTTCATCACGCCCCAGCCCCACATCAGAACATAGTCCGGACGCTGACGACGAATTTGCAGCCACTGGGATTTCTGCTCTTGACCGGGGTGGTCAACGGCCAGCTTGATCAGCTCGTAGCCGTATTTTTTCGCCAGCTCTTCCAGGGTGCGGATTGGCTCTTTGCCATAGGCCGAGTTGTGATACACAAGTGCAATTTTCTTGCCCTTCAGATCATCGCCATTTTGCGACAACAGATAGTTGATCGCAATCGAAGCACTATCCCAGTAGTTGGCAGGGTAGTTGAACACATGGCTGAACACAGCGCCATTGGCAGCCGAGGTCCGGCCATAACCCATGGTGTGCAGCGGAATGCCAGCCACGGTGACTTTGGGGATCAGCTGGTAGGTGATGCCGGTAGACAGAGGCTGATACACCAGCGCGCCGGCGTCTTTGGTTGCCTCAAAGCATTCCACACCCTTTTCGGTGGAATAGCCGGTTTCGCACTCAGGAACCGAAGTTTTTACACCACCGATGCCGCCATCGCGCTCGTTCAGCAGGGTAAAGTAATCGGCATAGCCATCTGCAAACGGGATACCACCGGCTGCATATGGGCCTGTGCGGTAAGACAGCGACGGGTAGACCAGATCGGCCATCACCGGCGCCGCAGCCATTACGGCAGCTACCGCCATTGTTACAAGTTTCAATTTCATTTCAGATTCTCCTCCGTTGGGATTCTTCTTCGTTATAAGTCGTCGGGGTTTGCCCGATCTTTGGTTTTGGCCCGCCCCTGAATGTGGGAAGGGCCATCATTTTTGTTTAATGTGGGAAAGGCCACAATCTCAGTTTCTCTTTGGCGATGCGCCACAGCTGGGCCATACCATGTGGCTCCACGATCAGCACCACAACGATCAGGGCACCAACGATCACGAACTCCAGATGCGCTGCCAGATCGGTCGGCCAGCCGAGACCGCCCACCAATACGTTTTTCAGCAGCACCGGCAGCAACACCATGAAGGCCGCGCCGGCAAAAGAGCCAAAGATCGAGCCCAGACCGCCGATGATCACCATGAACAGGATCAGGAAGGATTTCGAGATGCCAAAGGCTTCGCCCCCTTCTGCTGCGCCCAGATAAACGGTAAACAGCAATGCGCCGGAGATCCCGATAAAGAACGAGGACACACCAAAGGCCGATAGCTTGGCTCTCAGCGGGTTCACCCCGATGATTTCCGCCGCAATATCCATATCACGGATCGCCATCCAGCTGCGGCCCACTGTGCCGCGGGTCAGGTTGCGTGCCAGCCAGGCACAGGCAACCACGAACACCAGGCAGATCATGTATTTCGCCCAAGCCTCGACATTGGGGCCGGTCACATTGACCCCGAGCACGCTGCGCTCTGGCGCGGCAATGGTGCCCGAAGCCGAGTAGTTATAGAACCACGGCACCCGGTTGAACAGCCAGATCAGGAAGAACTGCGAGGCCAGTGTGGCCACCGCCAGATAGAACCCTTTGATGCGCAGCGAAGGCAGGCCGAACAGCATCCCGACAGCTGCGGTGATCACACCGGCCAGCAAGATATGCACGACGATCGAGATATCCGGGAAGGTGGTCATCAGCTTATAGGCCGAATAAGCCCCCACAGCCATGAACCCACCGGTCCCCAGCGACAGCTGGCCGCAATATCCAATCAGGATGTTCAGCCCCAGCGCTGCGATCACATAAACCAGCACCGGCACCAGAACCGCAGTGGCCCAGTAGTCGTTGATGATAAAGGGCACGACACAAAAGGCAAACACCATCAGGATGTAATACGCCACACGGTCGAACTTAATCGGGAATGTTTGGTTGTCCTTTACATAGGACGTCTTGAAGTCACCGGCTTCACGATAAAGCATCTATTAAACCCTTTCGATAATTTTTTCGCCGAACAGACCTTGTGGTCTGAAGACAAGGAACACCAGAGCCAGAACATAGGCAAACCAGTTCTCCGTCGCACCACCCAGATAAGGGCCGCCAATCAGGAATTCGAACATCTTTTCACCGACACCGATGATCAGACCGCCGACAATCGCCCCAGGGATCGAGGTAAAGCCGCCCAGCATCAGCACTGGCAGCGCCTTCAGCGCGATCAGCGACAGCGAGAACTGCACGCCCGATTTCGAGCCCCACATGATGCCCGCAACCAGCGCCACAAAGCCGGCAATCGACCAAACGATCACCCAGATCGCCCGCAGCGAGATCCCGACAGACAGAGCCGCTTGGTGGTCATCCGCCACCGCCCGCAGCGCACGCCCGGTTTTGGTATATTGCGAGAACACCACCAGCGAGGCCACCAGCAGGCCAGCCACAACAGCAGCGACAATATCCAGAGTGTCGATATAGAACCCGTAGAAATCATCTCCGCCCAGAAACGCGGTGGTTTGTTCAACCCACATATTACCACCCTGAGGAATGCCCACATCCAGCTTCTTGATCTCAGAGCCCCACATCAGGTCTCCGAAACCCTCCATGAAGTAAGCCAGACCAATGGTGGCCATGAACAGGATGATCGGTTCCTGATTGACCAGATGTTTCAGGACCAGCTTTTCCACCAACATCGCGAACAAGATCATCACCCCGACCGAAAGCACAATCGCCAGTAACGCCGGGACATGCCAGCCGAAATGGTGCAGATTTGTGCCAAAGATCGCGTTAATCAGATGCGAAAACGGCACCTGGCCGCTCTGCAGACCCACCAGAGTAAGCGCCGCAAACAGCGCCATCACACCCTGAGCATAGTTAAACACGCCAGAAGATTTAAAGATCAGAACAAAGCCCAGCGCCACCAGTGAATACATCACCCCGGCCATCAGCCCGTTCAGGAAAACCTCGACGCCATAATAAAATTCTGCCGACATTATGCACGCCCCCGTGTTTTAGTGCTTGTTGCTAAATCAGTCATCGCTCACCCCCAAATAGGCATCAATCACTTCCTGGTTGGCCAACACTTCTGCGGGCTTACCATCACCGATCTTTTTGCCATAATCCATGACCACCACGCGGTCAGAAATATCCATGACCACGCCCATATCATGCTCGATCAGCGCGATCGTGGTGCCGTACTCCTCGTTCACCGACAGGATAAAGCGACTCATGTCCTCTTTTTCCTCGACGTTCATACCGGCCATTGGTTCGTCCAACAGCAACAGCTTGGGTTCAGCCGCCAAAGCGCGGCCCAGCTCAACCCGCTTTTGCATCCCATAAGGCAAACGCCCGACCGGAGTCTTGCGGATCGCCTGAATTTCAAGGAAATCAATGATCTCCTCAACCTTCTCGCGATGCTCTTCTTCCTCTTTGGTCGCCTTGCCCCACCAGATCGCCTGATCCAGCATGTTGGTTTTCACCTTGGTCAGACGGCCAGTCATCATGTTGTCGAGCGTGCTCATCCCCTTGAACAAAGCGATGTTCTGGAAGGTACGGGCGATGCCCTGCTCGGCCACCTGATAAGGCTTCATCACCGGGCGCTTCTTACCGTGGAACCAGACTTCACCCTCTTGCGGATGGTAAAAGCCGCTGATCACGTTCAGCATCGACGATTTCCCAGCCCCGTTCGGGCCGATGATCGCACGAATTTCACCTTCGTGGATGTCGAAACTGATGTTCTCAATCGCGATCACACCGCCAAAGCGCAGGGTGATGTTTTTCATCTCCATCACGGTGCCGCCGATTTTGCGGCCATCTTCTGTGGTATAGCCCACAGCGGAGTTTTCAGTTGCTTGGTTCATTCTGCCGCCACCTTCTGATTGACCGGTTGCACTTTGGCATCGCGTATTTCCAATGTGGCCGAAATGGATCCTTTGCGGCCATCTTCATAAGTTACCTCGGTTTCGGTATAAACCTGGTCCTTACCCCCATAAAGCGCATCCAGCAGATCGCTGAATTTCTCGGCCACAATCTTGCGGCGCACTTTGCGGGTGCGGGTCATTTCACCGTCATCAGCGTCCAACTCCTTGTGCAGGATCAGGAAGCGATGCACCTGACAACCAGACAGCATTTCATCCTGTGCTACCGACTTGTTGACCTCTTCGACAAAGCCCTGAATGGTGTCGTAAACCTGACTGTGACCGGCCAGCTCCTGATACGAGGAATAGGCCACGTTATTACGCTCGGCCCAGTTGCCGACCGCAGTCAGGTCGATATTGATGAAGGCAGTGCACATGTCGCGCCCATCCCCAAACACCACGGCTTCCAGAATGTCGGGATAGAATTTCAGCTTGTTCTCGACATATTTGGGCGCAAACATTCTGCCATCGGCCATTTTGCCAACATCCTTGGCGCGGTCGATGATCCGCAGATGGCCGCTCTGCTTTTCGATAAAGCCAGCGTCACCGGTAGCCACCCAGCCTTCGGCATCCTTGGTGTCAGCGGTGCTGTCGGGATTGTTGTAGTATTCAACAAACACACCCGGCGAGCGGTAAAAGATTTCGCTGTTGTCGTCGATCTTGATCTCGACATCCGGCGAAGGCACCCCGACCGTGTCGGCACGCACCTCACCATCGGGCTGCTGGGTGATAAACACGGTGGCTTCGGTCTGACCGTAAAGCTGCTTCAGGTTGATACCCAAGGAACGATAGAAGTCAAACAGCTCAGGCCCGATCGCTTCACCAGCGGTGTAACCCACCCGCACGCGGCTCATGCCCAGCGTGTTTTTCAGCGGACCATAGACCAGAATATTGCCCATGAAATAACGGAATTTATCCATCGCACTGACAGGCTTGCCATCCAGAATGGCTGGACCCACCTTGCGGGCCACATCCATATATTTCTTGAACAACCAGCGCTTGAAGCGGCCGGCGTCTTCCATGCGGATCATCACGCTGGTCAGCTGACCTTCAAAGAAACGTGGCGGCGCAAAGTAATAGGTGGGCCCGATTTCGCGCATATCGGTCATCATGGTGTCGGCGCTTTCGGGGCAGTTCACGCAGAACCCGGTCCAATACGCCTGACCGACCGAAAAGATAAAGTCGCCGACCCACGCCATCGGCAGATAAGCCAAAACTTCTTCGCCGGGCTGCAAATGGTCAAACTCGCAGCTGTTTTGCGCGGTCTGGATCACATTGCGGTTGGACAGAACCACACCCTTGGGTTTGCCGGTGGTGCCCGAAGTATAGAGCATCACGCAGGTGCTATCCATATCCAGCTTGGCGGAGCGCTCTTTCAAGGTGGCGATATATTCTTCACGGGACGCGCGGCCCTGCTCCTGAACATGCGAATACTGATGCAGGCGGCTGTGGTCGTATTTGCGCAGACCTCTTGGGTCGATGTAAATCATATGCTCGAACTGGTGCAGGCTCTCTTGGATTTCGATAACTTTATCGACCTGCTCCTGGTCCTCGACCACGATGAAACGGGCGCCGCAATGGCCAAGAACATATTCCATTTCTTCGGCATTGGCATCCTGATAGAGCGGCACCGGAACGGCGCCCACAGATTGCGCCGCGACCATGGCCCAGTAGAAATACGGCCGGTTGCGGCCGATAATGGCGACAAAGTCACCTTCCTCCATGCCCATATTCAGAAAACCCAGCGCCAGGTCTTCCACCTCTTGGGCAACCTGCGCCCAGCTCCATTGCTGCCAAATACCGTATTCTTTTTCACGATAGGCGGCTTTATCACCATATTTCTCTGCGTTACGCGCAAGCAAAGCCGGAATTGAATTCATTGCATCCCCTGATTTCGCCAAGTTTTGTCCTCCCCATTTCCGCCGTCATTTATGCGGATCACCCATGTTGGGCGATTCTATTCTGCCCCAGCGTGACCAGATTTGGCTAAAGGTCAACTTATTCCTAACTTTTGCGCAATCCTTACAAATTGTAACAACGGCACTTTCACTGGCCAGCTTCAGGTGATAGCGATGAGCCAAAGAGGGGACTTGCCGATGCCAGCTTCGAGCGCCATATCTGAAAACCTGACCCGTGCTGGGCTGAACCTGATCCAGCAAGCGCTGTCGATTTACGACATCAATCTGCGCTGCGTGCGGGTCAACCGGCCCTTTCAGGAGATGTTTGATCTGCCGGAAATCTACTGCCAGCCGGGGGCGTGTTTTTCCGACACCATCCGTTTTTTGGCCGAACGTGGTGAATATGGCGATCTTGACGACATTGACGGCTTTGTGAACAGCCGGGTCGAGCAGGCCCGCAATTTCCAACCCCATTACATCGAACGCACCCGCGCCAATGGCCGGGTCATTTCGGTTGAGGGCTCGCCCCTGCCCGGGGGTGGCTGGGTGGCGGTTTATACCGATATTACCGCGATCAAGGATCAGGAAAAGCTGCTGCACGCCCGCACCGATGAACTGAACGATCAGCTGCTGACCCATGCCGAACGCCTAAGCCAGACCAACCGCGAACTGGCCGCCACCAACACCGCCCTGCAGGAAACCCAACACCAGCTGACCGAGATGGAGGCCCGCGCCCGCATCACCACCGAAATGATGCCCGCCCATATCGCCCATGTCGACCGGGACGGGTATTATACCTATTCCAACCGCAAGCTCAGCTCGGTGATCCCCTCACGCCCGTCCGATATCCTGGGGCTGCATATCAGCGAATCTCTGGGCCACAGCGCCTTTGGCAAAATCAAACCCTATTACGAAAAAGCCTGCGAGGGCACCGCCAGCGTGTTCGAGTTCACCGATGATGACTCCAGCCGCCGCATCCGGGTGGCGTTTACCCCGGATCCGCATGGGGTCTACATTCTGTCGATGGACATCACCGAAGAAACCCAGACCCGCAATGCGCTGGAACAAACCCATAAGCGCGAGCTGGCGGCGCAGCTGACCAGCGGCATGGCGCATGATTTCGCCAATCTGCTGACGATCATTTTGGGGATGCAAAGCCGGCTGGCCAAAATGGTGCAAGACCCCGAAGCCGCCAAACTGATCGCCGCCACCCAATCGGCGGCCAATCGCGGGGGCAGTCTGCTGAACCGGATTGCCTCGATGTCCGGCGCACGCGAAATGCACCCGGCTCCGGTCAATCTGACCCAGTTCATCAATGATCTGAAAACCATCGCCACCCCCACCCTGCCCCCTGACGTGGTGCTGACATGCAACTGCAGCACAATCGGGCGCAGCTTGCTGCTGGATGCCGGATCGTTACAGGATTCGTTGCTGAACCTGATCCTGAACGCCAAGGACGCCATCGGCGCTGGCGGCGGCGAAATCCATCTGATCTGTAAGACCGTGCGCGACACCTGGCTTGAGATCAGCGTCAGCGACACCGGCAGCGGCTTTAGCGACGAAGCGCTGGAACATGCCATCGACCCGTTCTTTTCCACCAAAGGCGGCGAAGGCACCGGGTTGGGCCTGTCGATGGTGTTCGATCTGACCAAACTGGCCGGGGGCGATATGACCATCGCCAACACCGAACAGGGCGCGCTGATCACGCTGCGCCTGCCCTTGCGCTTTGCCAGTCAGGAACCGGATGCCAAGCTGGTGCTGCTGGTTGAAGATTCCGACGAGATCCGCGCCAATGTGCGGGAAATGCTCACCGATATGGGGCATCAGGTGATCGAAGCCTCCTCGGCCGAGGAAGGTAACAATCTGGCGATGTTGGCGGAAGTCAGCTTCGTTCTGTCCGATATTACTCTGGTCGGCGGGGTCAGCGGGGTCCAGATGCTGGACGCGCTCAAGGCCCGTGGGTTGCAGGCGCCGACCTGTCTGATGACGTCGCTGCCCACCAATAATCCGCAACGTATTGATGCCGCCAAACGCTACCCTATAATATCCAAACCGTTCACGGCCACCGATCTGGCCCGCTATCTGATGATGGAGCCCAAATAGATGACGCAACCGCTGGTCACGATCCTTGATGACGAACCGGAAATCCGGCAGATGCTGTCGGATGCCTTGCAGGAGGCCGGCTTTCGCACCGCCTCCTATGGCCGCGCCACCGAGTTCGAGGCCTCGTTGAACCACACCACCCCGGATGTGTGCCTAGTGGATCTGGGGCTGCCGGATAAGGACGGGCTGGCGCTGGTGCATCGTCTGGCGCTGGAATCGGGGGCGTCGATCATTATCATTTCCGGGCGGGCTCAGGTGCAGGATCGCGTCACGGGGCTGGAACTGGGGGCGGATGATTACATCATCAAACCGTTTGACCCGGCAGAAGTGGTCGCCCGTGTGCGGGTGCGGCTGCGCAGTCTGAAAAGCGGCGAAAAGGCCACCAACCGCGCCCATTTCGAAGGCTGGACGGCGCTGTTTGACAGCTATGTTTTACGCGACAAAGACGGCGGGCAAACCCCGTTCAGCCATGCCGAAGGCGAAGTTCTGCGGCTGTTTCTGGAAAGCCCCAAGCGCCTGATTTCGCGGGCTCAGATGCAGGAAACTTTGGGCGGCACGGCCGGGGATAGCTTTGACCGGGCGATGGATGTGCGCATTTCCCGGCTGCGCACCAAGCTGAAAGAAGACCCCAAAAACCCGCGCCTGATCAAAACCATTTACGGCGCGGGGTATATTTTTCTGGGGGATGTGCGCTGGGATTAAACATAAAACCCGCGGCGAAATGCCGGCTGGTATTGGCACGTGTTCTTCAATAGGCTTTCGCCAGATGGTAAGCCGCTGGTGGACAAAAGGGAATGCGAACAGATGCGGATGCTCTTGCACGGATTGATCCTGACGCTGGCTCTGCTGGCCCTGCCTCAGATCGCGCTGGCCGAGGCCGCCCCGGAAAAGCGGGTGCGGGAAATCCATGTGCTGATCTCGGACGAAGGCGACACCCGCCTGATCATGCGCTTCCCCCTGCGGCTGGCCTATGCCAATGAGCTGGCCAAAACCCCGGCCAATACGCCGCTCAATGCTCCCTTCATCGTCAACCACGACAAAGACGGCCAGATCACCCACCACCTGAACAGCACCGCCCTGCTGGATGATTACGGCGCCTTCGGCGATTTCCTGCTGCGGGATTATCGCTTTTCGGTAAACGGGCGCATCATCACGCCGGACACCCCGGAATATGTGGTGGTCGAGGCCGAGGATTTGGACAATGCCGATATCAATGTGGGCCTTGGTCTGACCGCGTCGGCTTCGATGCTGTCGCTTTGCGCGGCGCAATACCCGGATGATCCAAATATCGACGATACTCTGATCGTCATCTCGCTGTTTCTGGGGGGTGTGATGCCCGATGACCCGGTGAAAATCGAGCTTCTCTCAACCGCGTTGCCCGGGGCGCAACAGGCCGGGTTCGAGACCCGGATCATGGATTATCGCGGGGATCGGCTGTTGCAAACCTCTTTCAAGGGCAACACATTTGCGCCGCTGGTCTTAAAGCCGGCCCCGGCGGGTTTGTTCGCCAGTTGGCACGTCTATGCGGTGGGGCTGATTGTTGTGGTTGGGCTGGGGCTGGTTCTGTGGCGGCGCAGGCTGTCGTAGAGCTTAAAGAGTGGATCAAGGCCAGGTGAGCGGGGCGGCATTTCACGGGTGATCTCATCAAGATCGAGCCTCTCGACCGCTGCGCTGCGCCGAAGGGCCAAGTGCGCGGGTGTCGCCGATCAGTTCGATTGAGGTGTAAGCACTGGAACATCTTTCAGGACTTCTGCAGCGATGGCAGCAGGGTTATCCTCCAGAAAGAGTTTTTCGAGCGGATTTAGAACAAATTTCTTCAGATCGCGTTCATTTCTGAGCGTGAAAATCGGTAGGGCGTAACAATATTCATTGTCCTGTTCGTCCTTTTTCCGTGCCCAAGGGCCGTGCCCTTTATGATCAATTTCATCCGGCTCACTTGGATCAAATCAACCTATATATAGCCAAACGACACACTTCTGATTATGCCTTTTGGCTATAAGTCTCTGATTTTACGCTGATGCTTCGTGGATTTTGAGATCAAAATCCATTCCTGTGATCTATATCTTCACCCTCTTTAAACCCGGCGGCGGTAAAGCAATCACCCCCAACCATCACTTTGATGGCCTCGCGCCGGTCTTCAGGAGACATCAATCGGATCGAACCAAACACGGCAGAGGTCACCATATCCTCTTGCAGGCGTCTTTTACCGATAAAAGCGCTGTCACTTCCGATGTTAAAAAGCCAGTGGGCTTTCTTTCTGGCAACGGCTTGCATCATGGCTTTAGTCTTTCGTTTTTTGAAAAGGTTGCCAAAATCCGGGGCGGATGCAAGTATTTCCGTGGGCTTGAGCCTCATCCCTTAAGGCGGCCAGAATATCTGCTTTAGACTGATTGCCAAAACCCGATCCTCACCCCGATGTTTCTGATCGCTCAACATAAGCGGACAGCCGCGCCAGACGCCGGGCAGACCATGCTTCAACACGAGTATTCCCCTGCACCAGCGCATTCCTTCATGGGGCAAGGTTCCTTGACGGCTCGGTTCAATGTGCGCTGGACATGGTGAGCCGGAAGCGCTTGAGGGCGATGAAGAAGAACAGCGCGCTCAACCCCGCCATGACCAGCATGTTCACCGCCACCGTTTCCAACCCCGCCCCACGATAGAGGATCGCCTGAGCGAAGGCGACGAAATGGGTCGAGGGCACCGCCTGCATTGCGGTTTGCAGCCAGTCTGGCATACTTTCCAGTGGCGTGGTGCTGCCGGACAGCAGGTTCATGATCACCAGCACCGGCAGAGCCAACAGGCCGAATTGCGGCATCGAGGTGGTGAAGGTGGCCAGCAGGATACCAAGGCCGGTGACAGAGATCAGATAGATCACCGCGCCGCTGACAAACAGCAGGGTCGAGCCGGCAATCGGCACACCCAGCAGCCCGTCGACCACCAGCCACAGCGACAGGATCGCGGCGGCGATGATCGCCAGCCCGTTGGCCCAGATCTTGGCGGCCATGATCTCGGACGGGGTGACGGGCATCACCAGCAGGTGCTCGATCGTGCCATGTTCGCGCTCACGGATCAGCGCAGCACCCGTCAGCAGCACCGACAGAATGGTGATGTTGTTGATCACCTGCATCACCGACGAGAACCAGCTGGAGTTCAGGTTCGGATTGAACCTTGCCCGCACCACCAGATCAATCGGCAGGGGCCGGGCTTCGTCATGACCGGCCAGGAATTTCGCCACCTCGGTGTGAATGATCCGTTGCAAAAACACCGCGCCATTGCCCGCCTGTGCCATGGCCGTGGCATCGACGTTCAGCTGGATCTGCGGGGTGCGCCCGGCCAGAAGGTCGGCCTCCAGCCCGTGCGGAAAGTTCAGCACAAAGACAAACTGGCCGTTGTCCATCACCTCGCTGACCTCACTGGCGGCGATTTCCTGCGGGGGTTCGAACTCGGGCGGCAGGATCGCGCCAAGGATGCGCCCGCTCAGGGCCGAGCGGTCCTGATCCACATAGGCGACCGAGGCATTGGCGACCTCCAGCTTG
>PDWJ01000554.1_pt1 | contig 73278 bp, 62 predicted proteins | sample 1430881 | NCBI WGS metagenome assembly PDWJ01 (sample SAMN01162460, study PRJNA174530) | Oral metagenome, whole genome shotgun sequencing project. | biome: Marine environment; feature: Marine mammal; material: Swab sample of the gingival sulcus; isolation source: swab sample of gingival sulcus...
CCTTTTTATAATTGATGGATAAAGCCGCATTGGCTGAATGTTTGGGAACGTAAATCAATTGTTTTTTGTAAGACAAATCATTGGCAGATAAGCGAAACATATTTCTGGATTGTGTGAGATTGTATGCTGCTGAAAAATTACAATGCCAATCTTTTTGCCGATAGATAAACTCCATATCGGCTTCCAATCCGTTGGCTCTAACCTTGCGAATATTGTTAGGTGTCCAATAGCTGTTTATAGCATCCGGCAACCAAATAATCCAATCGGTAATAAATTGGTCAAAGTAAGTAACCTCTGAAGTTACTTTCCAATGTTTTTTTTGTTGAACAAACTTCAATCCTGTTTCATAAGAAAATCCCTTTTCCGGTTTTAAATCCGGATTGCCTCCCGGATTCCAATATAAATCATTTAGGGTAGGGGTTCTGTAATTTCTTGAGATATTCGCTTTGAGATATAACGGAATGTCTTTTTTTATTCTCCAATCCATTCCAAATGACGGAATAATAGGTAAATAGCGTTGATCTGTGATTTTCTCACGAATATTTAATCTTAAATTAAATAATGGATGTGGTGTCCATTCAAAAGAAACATATCCGGTAATATCATCTCTGATTTTTTCATCGCCATAATTATTCGACTGAACATTAAAATGGGTATAATGGACACTGGCAGATAATGAAAGATTAGGAAATAAAGCATAATTTGCATCCACTTGCTGAATAAATTTATGTTCTGCATTTTTAGAATCAATGATTGAAATATTATTAACATAATGCAGATTGTCATATAAATAAGCCGATTGTATGGTAAAAAACAGCTTTTTTATCTGTTTTTTCCAAGCGATAAACCCTCTGATGTCATCATTATTTTGTGTTTCCTTACGATTGGCTGTACTTACGCTTAATGGAGGTGCTATTTTTCTAAAATATCTACTCATCCAGATATTTGCAGAAAGCAAGCCACCGTTTTTAGTTTTAACATACAACTCTTGCATCAAATTATAATGCTCATAATTACAATCCTTTCGCCTTTCTCTTGGTGGGTTTACTCTGTCTTTAAAATTGTTTAAAAATGAGTAGTTATTTTTAGAGGTTAGAATATCAATCTTTGTTTTTGTCATCCATTTATCATTGCCTATTTTATAGGATAGAAAAGAATTGTAGGTGTTAAAACTACCTATGGATATTTTGGCATTCAGGTTATTTTTTTGATGCCAAAAAGGGGTATTATTCATAATAACACTGCCCCCCAAAGCTCCACTGCCTTTTTGAAGACTACTGCCTCCGGGCAACATCTCTACTTCATTAATCATATTAGCGGATAAAGTAGAAAAATCCGTTTGTCCCAACATGGCAGAATTGATTTCCAGTCCATTCCATAATACTTTGGTGTGAGAGGCGCCTGTTCCTCTAAAAGAAGCTGATGACAAACCGCCCTGTCCATAGGTTTTTATAAAAATGGGGGCATGTTTTGAAAGCATTTCCCCCAAAGAATGGTATTGTAATCGAAACAATGCAATGGAATCGATTTTTTTATTTTTATATCCGCTATCTTTTACAATTAAAGAATCAACAATGGTTATCTCTTTCAATTCAAACGGTTCGGTTTGTTGACTATAAACCTTAATAAAAAAAAGGTTAAGAATCAGTATAGCAATGATTTTCTTTAACATTACTGTTTAACAATCACTTCTGTACGAACATGGTTTTGTGATAAAATCTTCAAAAAATAAACACCTGAAGTATAATCTTGCATGTTAATATGGTAATTATTTTTTTGAATATGAGATTCCGATACTAATAATCCATTTGAGTTGTATAACTGATACCTAAATGTTGTAGGACTATCGATTAACAAATCCTTAACTACCGGATTGGGTTTAATGGAAACATTAACAGTTGTTACTTCCTCAACACCATCACCATCTGATGGATTTAGAATAGCCAAGGCATCCAAATCATAACCACTTGAATAAAAGGAAGTAGGGTAGGGGTCGTTAACAATATTTCCGTTGCTATCATAGGTCGCATATTCAGGATTAATGGTTCCTACTACATCTATAATTTTAATATGGGTAATATGGTTAATATCCACATTTGTGCTGTCTTTCAAATCCGATAAATCAAATGGTGTTCCGAAAAGTGCCCTATACTTACCGGCAAAATTGTGTATTTTAGTAGCATCAACAACACCAAATCCATCTACTTGTGTTTCGGTTGGTGTGTTGGAAATTGCAGGAAATCTTACATACGTTTCGCCATCAGAACTAACTTCTACAAAAGCTAATTCTAAAAACTCATCCGAAAAAGAATTTTCAAAAACGGCAAAATCATATCCGGAAACATTATTGATGGGTTCATCCAAGGTATATATGGCTATTCCACCATCACCCAAACTTACCACTTTATTATCTGCTGCTCCGGTAGCATCATTGGGTGAACCATAACTGGCAAATCCGGATGCTGTGTCTGCAATGTTCTGGTATCCTCTGATAATTTCTACTTGATTTGCCCAACTTTTTATGAGGCTACTATCGGCAGCAATTGCGGTAGAACCTTCTTGTCCTGCAGGTGGAGCAAATTGAGAGAATGCTATCTGACAGGTAATTATACTTAATATTAAAAGGCTGATTTTTTTCATATATTTTGCTTTTGGCCATTAGCCTTTGGCTGTTGGCTCTTTTTTTAATGTAAAGACGCCCAATTTGGGCGTCTTTATGTTTTCAATTAGTAATGTGCAATATTTTGCCAACACACCACTTCGACTCCGCTCAGTGACCGGCTAACACACTTCGGACTTCGGTCTCATTAACTAACGAATAACTACTTTTCTTGTTACAGATGTTTTGTTAGCAGTTAATTTCACGAAATAGATACCTTTGCTTATGTTATTTGTAGCAATACTTTTATGGTTTGCATTCACATTTTCTTCCAATACCTCTTGTCCGGATGTATTAAAGATAGTTACTTTATTAATTGTATTTTCAGAAGAAACAATAATTTGATTTTCAATTGAATATACTTTTGCGTTAAGTTTTTCTAAATTGTTTGTTGATATAAGACCTTCATCAGTAGCCGCTACCGGTGTGTCCGGAGCTGTAGAAGAAGGGTCAAAACCATAAGAACAACCAAATCTGTCTCCATCATTTAATTGAGAAGAAATACCCATATTCGTAAACCATGATGTATAAGGTGTTCTGCTCCATGTTGACCAGTAACTAGGATTTCCGGCTAATCCACTATGAGAAAATTCAGATGAATTATATAATAAATCATTTAAAAATCCGGAAGCCATATTGGCTGTAAAATAGCTGTCAGCTTCAGCAATAGCTTGTAACATTTCTTCTCCTGTAGCTGTTTCTTCACTAAAACGATATCCCCAAGCTAAAGAAGTTGGCGTTACATCATCATTCCAATCCACCACTAACATGGCTTTTTTGTCGCCTTCACCAACCCAACAAACTACATCATCAAATGAAAAAGCTTCTGTTATCTGATATTCTAATGTGATAGCATCAGGAGCAATCCCTACTTCTATACCACTACCTGCCATTGAGCCATCTAAGTTATACATTTGGAAAGTTCCATTTGTATTATATGCCGAAGTAGTTGTATGTATTTTTTCTTCTACATAATCATAATGCATTGTAGCATAAGTACCGTTTATTACTTTATTTACAGTTTCCCCTGTATTCAAATCATAAGAACAAATCCCTTGAGATAATGGAATATATAATTTGTCTCCGGCTAAAAAAGAGTTTCCGGTATAAGCATAAAAATCACCTGAAACAATGTTGGTTTCAAACGCTCCACTGTATGTATTCAATTTAGTTACAGAAAATGTATTTTCGGTATCATCACAAAAATGAGTATTAACAGTGTAAATAGTTCCATTTTTATGGAAAACCTCTTTTACTCCTCTTGCGTCTGCACCTAAATTAATTTCTCTTGATAAAGTCTCTGTTGACATATCAATAACAGCTAACTTTCCTTCCTCAGCACCCCATGGTCCTGGAAGTGCCACATAACAAGAATCAAAAACTACTTGTATTCCAGCCGCTTCGGCTGACAATTGAATGGTTTTTTCAACAATTAGTGTAGATTTATCCAAAATTGCAAAAGTTTCTGTTGTTTCAGGAAACTGTCTGGTAACAAGTAATTTATCTTTATATACTGCCATACGGTTTAAAGCAGAAAGTGCTACTGAAGCTTTACGCGTTAAGGTTGTAAGATCATAACTTACTAAAGAATCTTGTGCACATACAAACAAAGTGTTTTCATCAATTAATGCACTTTGAGTAGATTGTGTATAAATCTCATCAAAAACATGATAAGTATTAGAATTTTCAAAATGATTAATATAACCTACAGATACATAATCATCAAAGTTATAATAATCTCCTCCACTTATAACAAAAGTTCGATATGGCGCTAAATTTTGTGCCATTGTAGTGGTAAAAGCAACAATTACCATTGCTAATAAAAGTAAATTTTTTTTCATTTTAATATTGGTTTTAATTTATAATAAATAAAAATTCTTTTTTAATAGAACACACGGAAGGATTATGATTAAAACAATTAATCACAAATGTATGTTGAACCAATTTGCTTTTATCCCGAAAGCATCGGTTTAAAGATAATCGGCAGGTCTTCTGACTTTTCAATATTTGGATGAACCCTTCCCGCAAAATAATTGCAGTGGTTTTGTTCAGCTTTTTCATTGAATTACAGCAGCGGGAACTGTTCAAGACTTTCACTTGATTCCCTTTTCATACATCATTAGGGAATTTCTAAAAATGCAAACTTCTTCGTTATTTCACAAATATAAAATCCTCATTTATAAGGTAAACTCCGATATTTATATTTGCTTAAGCCTCGAATTTTACTATTTTTAGAAATTCCTATTAGTAACCACAATATCCTTCCGCGCAAAAGTAAATAAAAAATAATTATAATGTCATTTTTGATGATAATAATTATTTGAAGTTAAAATAAATGTGATTAATTGCTAAATTTTTCATACTAAAAGAAAGAAAAATAGGCTGTCTGAAAAAATATCAAACAGCCTATTTTATTTAGATTTTTAATTGATTATACTAACCATAATATTCCTTATCTTTTAATACATCAGTAGCTTCAACATTTGTAATAAAACGTTCGTGTATTTTCAAGATTTTATGGCAATCTGTCATAATGTTTTTTGATTCAAACATAATATTAAGAAACAACAAACTTTTCTTTGTATTATCTCTTTCGTTTTTAATTCTTGTTACTTGATTTTTTCTGAATTTACGAATGATTTTTAATACTTCCTCGTTTTGTGCTTCTAATTCATTAAACTCATTAAAATTCTGTTTTTTAATGGCTTCGACAAGCTTAAAACTATAATTATTAAACTCTTTAGATAATATAGATAACTCTTCTTTTTGAATGTCGTTCAATCCTTTATGCTTATTATCCACATGTAAAATAACATCTTCATATATTGTTCTTAATGAACGAGTTACTTCTCTAATATAGTCAATAATTTGTACGTAATTATGACTATTATCAATATCATTATCCGACAACTTGTTGAGGGTTTGATAAAGGTTAGATTTTATTTTTTTCGTACTCGCTCTGAGAGCTTCCATCTCTTTTCCTGCAATTTTTAATTTAGAGCGTTTTTCTGTTGCCAAACCTTTAATAATATCATCATAAATTCTTGCTGTATTAGATAAACCGGCAATAATGGTTCTGTTACATTGTAATAAAACATTTTGCTGGTTGGTTAATTTCTCTTCCATCTCTTTTTTTGCAACAGATTCAGTTGAATCTTCTTTTCTTTTGAAAGCCAAATGAGAACGAACTACCAAGAATACAGCAAGTGCAATTAAAATAGCTACACCATAAACTCCTAAATAACTGATAATCATTGATAAAATAAAAGCTACGGTAAAAGCAATAAGAGCTGTGAAGAACCAACCAGCAATCACAACAATTACACCTGAAATTCTGTAAACTGCACTTTCTCTTCCCCAAGCTTTATCGGCTAATGAAGTACCCATAGCCACCATAAAAGTAACATAAGTAGTTGACAAAGGCAATTTTAACGATGTAGCAAATGAAATAATAACACTGGCAACAACTAAGTTTACCGAAGCCCTAACCAAATCAAAAGAAACACCTTCATCCACTTGCACATCAGATTCTTCAAAACGGCTATTCATTTTATTTAATAACGGTTTAGGCATAATTGTCGTAAATGCATCATTTAAACGTACACTAGCTCTAACAATGGCTCTGGAAAAAGGAAATGAATCAAAACGCTCTTCGCCCTCATCCTGACGACTCAAATTTAAGGTTGTAGCCACTACGGAACGTGATTTTTTAGAAAACCACAATGTAAGCACCATAATAACACCGGCAAGAATAAGAAATAGGGTAGGGGTCTTAACCGCTCCGGCTAAGGCTTCCATACTTACCGCATCGGCAGTTAATCCTGAATTTATAAACTCATTAAAAGCAGAATATCCGGCTAAAGGTACACCAATAAAGTTTACCAAGTCGTTACCGGCAAATGCCATAGCAAGGGCAAAAGTTCCAACTAAAACAATAACTTTTAATATATTTATTTTGAAAATCCAATTTAATAACTGTAAAATAATAGTCCAACCTACAAAACTAATAGACAGGATAATTAATGTATTTTCTTTAATCCAGGTAATATTTTCTTTTGAAATTAAAGTAGAACCTTTTGCCCCTTTAATTAAGATAAAATAAGTAATGGCAGCAATAGCCATACCACCCCATATCGAGCCAAAATATTTTAATGTTTTTTGGTATTTAAAAGAGAAGAAAAGTCGTGTAATATATTGAACAATAGCACCAAAACTAAAAGCAACCACCACAGAAAGTAATATTCCGGAAATAATTGCCAACGCTTTGCTGGTATTGATATAATCATAGACATTTCCATCAGGCATATCTATGATTTTTAATATGGTAACTCCTACAGCAGCTCCCAACAACTCAAACACAATTGATACAGTTGTGGATGTGGGTAATCCCATGGTATTAAACAAATCCAAGAGAATAACATCTGTGAGCATAACGGCCAAAAATATGACCATAATCTCATTGAAATAAAACATTTCAGGATTAAAAATTCCCTTTCGGGCAACCTCCATCATACCTCCGGAAAAAATAGCTCCAAATAACACACCCAATGCTGCGATTACCATAATAATCTTAAAAGGTGCGGCTTTGGAACCAATTGCTGAGTTGAGGAAGTTCACGGCATCGTTGCTTACGCCTACAATCAAGTCTGATATAGCCAGTAAAAATAAAACAACGACAAAAATCAAATAAATAGTTTGCATAATGATTTATTGTTTGTGAATTGATATAAACATGTAGCAAAAGTATATGGATATCTCGAAAATATTCCCATTGTATGTTAAGTTAATGTTAATTTAGTGTTTTCATAAATTTTTAATACGGTAAATAATAATTTTTGGGATAAAATAATATCTTTGTTGAGAAATACATCAAATTTTTAGATAGTTAGGTGCTATTTGTGTTATTAAATAATTCTTATGCAGAGGTTTACCGTTAAAGAGATTTTGCCTTACGTTGTATTGATAGTGTTAATGTATATGCCTATATTTGGGTTTTTAGATACATTTCCAATTAGGATTTGGGATGAGGCAAGGCTGGCGATGAATGCCTATGAAATGCTTAATGATAAAGATTTTATTGTAACTCATTTTAACGGACAACCGGATATGTGGAATACCAAACCACCTCTTTTGATTTGGATTCAAGTATTATTTTTTAAACTATTTGGAATCAGCGAATTATCTTTTCGTTTACCATCAGCCATTGCTGCTTTTTTTACAAGTATGGCATTGCTTTTATTTTCTAAAAAATATCTTAATAGTTTTTGGTTTGGTTTTATTACTATTATTGTATTAATTACTTCACATGGATATATTAATGTACATGCTTCAAGAACAGGAGATTATGATTCTTTGCTAACATTATTTTCTACATTAAGTGCCTTGTCAATTTTTGTTTTTTTCGAGAAAAAAGAGTATAAATATCTGTATTTCTTTTATTTATTTACCGCTTTAGCAGTGCTTACCAAGAGTATTGTTGGATTAATGTTTTTACCTGCAATTTTTATTTATATCCTTATTCAAAAACAATTGATTCCAATACTTAAAAATAAACATTTTTATATTGGATTATTCGGTTTTTTAGTATTAGTTGTTGGTTATTACTTATTAAGAGAAATTAAAAATCCAGGATACCTTACAACCGTTTATAATAATGAATTGGGCGGAAGATATATGAATAGTATCGAGGGACATAAAGGCGATTTTTGGTATTATATTAATAATTTTATTGATTTTCAGTTAAAAACATGGTATTTTTTAGTCCCTCTTGGAGTAATTGTTGGTTTGCTTGTAAAGGATAAAAAAATAAATAGAATTACATTATTTTCAACATTAATTGTAGTTACTTTCTTGCTGATTATATCTTCAGCTAAAACCAAATTAGAATGGTATGATGTGCCGTTATATCCTTTTTTGTCTATTTTAATTGCTAATTTTATTTACTTGATCTTTCGTTATCTTCAAAATTCTAAATGGATTAATAAATATTTAAAGGTTAATGTTATACCGTTTATTTTTCTTTTTCTTATAGCGTTTACTCCTTATCAAAAGATTTTTAATAAGACATATCAGCCTGAAGAATATCCTTGGGATAAAGATTTTTATGAAATAGGGTATTTTTTGAAAGATGCCGTAAAAAATAAATATGACCTTAATCATACATATTTATTATATGAAGGATATGATACACAAAATTTATTTTATCTAAAAATATTGAATGATAAAGGAGTAGATGTTAATTTTAAAAATTGGAAAGATTTATCAGCTAAGGATATTGTAATTACACATCAAAATAATATCAAAAAATATCTTGAAGAGAATTATGAGTATGAACAAATACCTATCAGAGGAAATATTGTGAAATATAAAATATATGGAAAAAAATAATCATAAAATAGATATTTCTGTTGTTGTTCCCATTTATAATGAAGAACAAATTATTACAGAATTGTATGAGAGATTACAAAAAGCAGCTTCTCAAATATCTGATAATTACGAACTTATTTTTGTAAATGATGGAAGTAAAGATCGTTCTTTAGAGGAATTATTAAAGTTAACACAAAGAGATGAGCGTGTTTTTTATGTTAATTTTAGTCGAAATTTTGGACATCAAATAGCAGTTACAGCAGGATTAGATGCTTGTAGGGGTGATGCTGTTGTTATTATTGACGGTGACTTGCAAGATCCTCCTGAGCTTATACCGGAAATGTATCAGAAACATAAAGAAGGGTATGAAGTGGTTTATGCAAAAAGAAAAGAACGTAAGGGAGAAAGTGCATTTAAAAAAATAACGGCAAAATTATTTTATCGTGTACTAAAAAATATTACATCTATTGATATTCCTTTAGATACCGGCGATTTTAGGTTGATTGACCGAAAGGTGGTTGATTATATGAAGCAAATGCCGGAACAAAATAAATTCTTACGTGGACAAATTTCTTGGTTAGGATTTAGACAAACAGCTGTACTTTTTACACGTGATGAAAGAAAGTATGGAAAAACAGGTTATCCTTTAAGTAAAATGTTGAGTTTTGCAATGGATGGCATTACAAGTTTTTCAGATAAACCATTACAGTTTGTAACCAAACTTGGATTTATATTTTCGTTCATATCTTTTTTAATTATCCTTTATGCAGCTTATTCGTATTTTATTTTGGATAAAGTGATTACAGGTTGGACATCTCTTATTATAAGTTCAATGTTTATTGGAGGAGTTCAACTAATTTCCATTGGAATTATTGGAGAATATATTAGTCGAATTAATAAAAATGTACAAAACCGCCCTTTATATATTATAGAAAAAACAAATTGTCCTAAAGAATAAAAAGATTTTATTTTTTAAATAAAACAAATAGATATATTAAAAAAAAGAAAAAGGTTGACTTCTTAGTTTAACCTTTTTTCTTTTCGATATACTAAACAATCTGATTTCAATTAAAAAAACAACAGATACTTATTCATTTATAGATTCATATTTAATAGAAAATTTCTTAGGAAAGAAAGAGTGTAAATATTCATTAGTAAAGGGAAATGAAATTTTAAACCTAGCAAATATAGCTGTAGTTATTATCTATAGTAAAAAAACAAGCATTGTTTTTAATGATAAGTAATCAAATTTTGCAATAAAAACATATCTTTACTTTTCACTTATACTAACATTTTATAGAATAACACGAATTTATAATATAAAATAATATCTTTGTTGAGAAAAATACAGGCTTTTCAGAGTAAGTAATGTTATTAGTTACTTTAAGATTTTATAATTTATTAAAAATAGTGCATGAATTATAGAGATTTAATAAGTATTGTTGTTCCTTGTTATAATGAAGAAGATAATATTCTTGTGTTTTATAGAGAAATACTGAAAGTATTGAATAGTAAAGGGTATCATTATGAGTTAATTTTTGTTGATGATGGAAGTAAAGATAAAACATTAGAAATCCTTAGGCTGTTAGCACAAGAAGATAAGAATGTTAAGTATATTTCTTTATCTCGAAATTTTGGACATCAAAATGCACTTAAAGCAGGTTTAGATTTTTCGAAAGGTGATGTTGTTATTAGTTTAGATGCTGATTTACAGCATCCTGTAGATGTTATTCCATTGCTAATTGACAAGTGGCATGAAGGTTATGATGTTGTATATACCATTAGAAAAGACCATGAAAATATTTCTTTTTTTAAAAAACAATCTGCTAAATTATTTTATACCATATCTAATAATTTATCGGGTGTAAAAGTTGAGCCTGGAGCTGCTGATTTTAGGCTTTTGGGTAGAAATGTAGTTGATGCCTTTAAATTGATGCCTGAAAATTATCTTTTTATTCGAGGTATAATATCTTGGTTAGGTTTTAATCAAATTGCAATACAATACCAAGCTGCCGAAAGGCATAGTGGGACTTCAAAATATACATTAAAAAAAATGGTGAAGTTAGCTTCTAATGGAATTACTTCTTTTAGCACAAGACCACTTAAACTATCAATATATCTTGGTGTTATTTTTGCATTTCTAGCTTTTTTATATGCTATTTATGCAGTAAATATTTATCTGTTTTCAGATGATGTTGTGACAGGGTGGACTTCTGTTCTTTTTAGTATTGTATTTTTTAGTGGTATTAATTTGATTATGTTAGGAATTATTGGGGAGTATATTGGAAAAATATTTATTGAAAATAAAAGAAGACCAAATTACATTATAAAGGAAAATAATATTCATTAAATTAAAGAATGATAAATAATATTTTAAAATAAGTATATGAAAAATCTATTAAAAGGAGGAATAGTCACATTTATTGGTGGATTACTAGTTTTATTTATTTTTTACGGCGATATATTACGCAATCCTAATGAATATTATTTTTCTGCTGATGGAGACGGACTAAAAGCTTATGCCGGAGCAGTATATCATGTGAAACATGATACCAATATGTATCGTATGGATGCTATGAATTATCCTTATGGTGAAATGGTAAATTTTACGGGAAGTCAACCTTTAATTACTAATGCAATTAAGAGAATTGATAAGTTGACAGGTATTGATTTTTCAGATTCTGTTGTCGGAATTATGAACTTGTTTATGCTTTTTACAATAGTCTTAGGAGCTGTTTTTTTATATCTTGTTTTTTATGAATTGAAATGTAAATGGTGGTATGCATCTTTGGTAGCACTGGGTATTGTGATGCTTTCGCCTCAAATTGACAGAATGGGTGGACATTTTTCACTCAGTTATATAATATGGTTTCCTTTAATGATTTGGTTATTCATGAAATATGATCAAAAAAGGAATATTTGGTTGGCTATTCTTTTAGGGTTTACTGTTTATCTTTCTGCCGGAATGCATTTGTATTTTTTAGGGTTTTGGGGATTTTTTATTGGTATTTATTGGTTATATCGTTTTGTAAGTGAGCAAAAAGCCTATAAAAATATCCATCATTGGTTGCATTTTTTTATTCAACTTATACTTCCGTTTTTGATATTACAACTGATTATTAAATATCACGACCAAGTTATTGATAGAACAACACATCCTTGGGGTTTTTTTACCTTTCGTTCTCGAATAGCTGCAATACTATTACCCCTTCGCGAACCCTATACCCAATTTTTACAATCTATAGATGGTTATCCAAATTATGAATGGGAAACCTATGCTTTTATTGGTATGGTGGCTTTAATTGGTTTTATAATTGGAATTTACCAATTGGTAAAGCGGATTATTACAAGAAAAAGTTTTTTAGAGGTAACAGATAGAAAAATATTAAATATCCTTTTTTGGGCATCTATTATTGCGTTGCTTTTTTCTTTTGCCTTACCATTTTCTTTGGATATGAGGTGGCTTTTAGAGTATTTAACACCAATTAGGCAATTGAGGGGATTGGCACGTTTTTCTTGGCTATTTTTTTATATGTTAAATATCATTGTATTTTATGGTATTCATCAATATTATATTAAAAATAGAAGAAAGGGAATCATTTTAATACTTATTGCAGTATCTTTTCTCTTTTATGATGGCTATGCCAATGTAACAGATACCAACAAAAATATACAAAATAAAATTAATAGATTATCTGATAAAGAAAATATTAGTGATGAAAATCAATGGGTTCATAACATTAATTTTGAAGATTATCAAGCCATGTTACCTTTACCCTATTTTCATATTGGATCAGAGAGCATATGGCTAGATCCTCCTTGTGGTATTATAACACAATCATTTATTATTTCGATGAAAACAGGTCTCCCTTCTATGGGAACGATGTTAAGTAGAACTTCATTATCTCAAACCTACAAAAGTGTTCAATTGGTTACTCAGCCTTATAATCCATACAAGATTTTAGCAGATTTTCCTAATCAAAAGCCCTTACTGGTAGTTGCTGCAACAAATTGTAGTGAATTAAAGGAAAGTGAAAAAAAAATCATTAAGAAAAGTCAATTCTTATTTAAATTGGATGCTTTTTCTTATTACAAATTAACATTGGATTCTTTAAGGACATTACCAATTGCAGGAAAAGCGGCATATCAAAAAGAGTTTTTTAATATTGTACAACAAAGTAAAATAGCAAATTCAGGATATGTATATGAAGATTTTGATGATTTAACCTCAGAAGAAACTCAAAAGGGTAGGGGTGCTTTTCAGAGAAATTTTAGGGATAATAAGGTTATTTTTGAAGCCAATCTTTTAGGAGGTATAAAAAATAATAATTATATAGTTCGTTTTTGGGTTAAAGATTATCAAAAAGATTTATATGCCCGTTCTGTAGTTGTTATTCAACAAAAAAATGAGAATGGAGATGTTATTCGTTCTGTTAGTGAACAAATTTTTAGGAACTTTATTAGAATGGATAAGGATTGGGTACAAGTAGAAGTGCCTATTACTTTAGCTAAAAATAATCCGAAAATTGTAATCATGTTAAAAAATAAATATTTAAATAATACAAGTTTCAATATTGATGAATTAACTATACATCCTAATGGTATTAATAATACTGAGAATGAAATAGAAAAAATAAAAAAACGAATTTTAAGTGATGAAAAATGGTTGAACAATGTTAAACAAAAAGCTCTGAAAAGACATATTTCATTAGATTCCATGCTCACATTAGATGCTATCTGGATGATTGAAAATGAATAAGAATGATGAATTGTGAATTATAAATTTTGAAAAAACATAGACCTCAGAAGTTTAAAATTCCTGAGGTCTAATTTGAATTAATATCTGCTTCCAAAAATTAAACTGCCAATTCTAACCATTGTACTTCCTTGATTAATAGCTATTTGATAATCGGAAGACATACCCATAGAAATTTCTTTAAAATCCGGATTTTCTGCAAAATAATTGTTTTTTAGCGTATTAAATATTTCTTTAAGATATTGAAATTCATTGTTTATTTGTTCCTCATCATCCGTAAAAGTAGCCATGCCCATTACACCACAGATATTCACATTTTTAAGGTTTTTAAAAGTATCAGATTCCAATATTTCTTTGGCTTCATCAAGGCTTAAACCAAATTTAGATTCTTCTTCAGCAATATGAAATTGTAACAGCCCATTTACCACACGATTTTGTTTTTGAGCTTCCTGATTAATTTTCTCCAACAATCTCATACTGTCGATACAATGAAGCATGTGTACAAATGGAATGATATATTTGACTTTGTTTCGCTGTAAATGCCCGATAAAATGCCATTTTATATCTTTAGGTAATTGTTCGTACTTTTCTGTAAGTTCTTGCACTTTATTTTCTCCAAAAGCACGTTGTCCGGATTCATACGCGGCTAAAATAGCTTCATTGCTTTTGGTTTTAGATACAGCAATAATTTCCACATGATTGGGAATATCTTTTCGTAAAGCTTGTATTTGATTGTTTATCATTAATTTACTGTTTTTTTATGCTTAATTTTTTGAATATTATATTTGTCCTATAATTTATATTATGTTAAATAGAGTTGTCAATTAGTAATGAGGCTTTATCAATTAGTAATTAATAATGAGCAATTAGTAATTATTTTGCCATCACTACTTCATTCTTTCCCATCGCACCACTTCGACTCCGCTCAGTGACCAGCTACCACTCGTCATTGCGAGCATAGCGAAGCAATCTCCATCTATCTGTAAAACATTGGCAAAAACCTCTGTGAATTGGCTAAGAGATTGCCACACTCCACTGCGTTGCGTTCGCAATGACGTGTTTTTTATTGGCCGGCTAACGCATTTCGGCCTTCCAACCATTCACAATTCTTTCCCTACACACCACTTCGACTCCGCTCAGTGACCGGCTTTCCCACAGCAACAGGCTAACGCACTTCGGTCTTCCATTCTTCATTTTTAATTTTTAATTCTTCATTATATTTAGATGCAAAATATTGCATCTCTACATTTTCCCATTCACAATTCACAATTCACAATTCATAATTCATAATTCACCATTCATAATTTAAAATCTATCCGATTAACGATCTCATCCTTTCCATTTTTAATTTGAATCAGATAATCTCCCGGTTTAAAATCCTCGATATTTACATTATATATAAATGTTTTTACTTTTTTCTCTTCAAAAATAATATTTTGACCTTTATCTGTGATTGTAATATTATAAAATTTTTCTCGGGTTAAATCCAATACCAACTGAATATTTTTATGTTTTAACAAATTAACAACCAATTTTTCAGATTTTTTCTCATTATTTTCAGAAATATTTTCAGAAATGGGTTGAAAAACATCATCTAACCCATATTCAATCGGTCTGATTGGCAAATCTTTAACCTTATTATTATATAATTTATAATATCTAATATAATCAATTTCATAATTTGCCGGAAGATTCAATGTATTTCCACTTTTTATATGATGTGTCTGAACAGCCATATTGGCAATAATATTCATTAGCGGTTTAGGATAAGACTTATTCAAATAATATTTCTCACCTACTTCAATCTGATTACCAGTTACTAATTCACCTTTTTCATTTTTTAAATATGAGATTTTTCTCATATATTTCCCATCAAAAAGCCAATACATTTCATAAGGAGTAAAAACCAGTGTATAAGTATGAAATTCTTCTAAATCACCATGGGTATTTTTTTCATCTTTACAACTATACACCTCATTATCTCGTTCAAAATTATAGAAAACATTCATAATCATTTGTTTTGATGAAAATCTAGGTCGTTTTATACCCCAAAGGTTTTGATTTTTAAACTCAAACACATCAATTTCGTTCCAATAAGGACCACTAAACATCCAAAAAGCAGGGAATAAATCCTTGATTACAGGTAATTTGCAACGAATTTCATATATTCCGTAATGAAATTGCTTTTTACTATGTATTTCAGCAGAAGTATATTCAAAATCATGTATAAATTCAACCATTCCCCTATCATTTATCCAAATATCATATTTTTGGTTAATTAATTGAGAATGTTCTACTTTTAGGTGTAGAAAACCATTTTTCACTTCAATATTTTCCGGTCTGTAATATTGTTTTGAATGGATAAAGTCAGCATCTCTGGCTATTCCGTTAATGGGTGTCCACTTTTCTGTATCTAAATGATTTCCATTAAAATGATCTTCAAAATCCAATAAAAATAGATAATTTCCATCAATTAATTTTTGATAAACAGTAATGGGAATATGTTTTTTAAAACAATGATTTTGTCCATAAACACTTGAAAATAAAAGTAATGATAATATTATAATGATTTTTTTCATCATTTTTTCTTGTAAAGATAAAAAAACAACCTCACAAAATTACATGAATTTTAATGAGGCTGTTTTTTCAATTAACAATTAATAATTGGCAATTAGTAATTATTTTTTGAACCATTAGAAGTTTAAAAAACTCTGATATCTCCTTGCAAAATTTATAATTCACAATTCACCATTTCTAAATAATATCCAATTGTTTTAATGATTTTTCAATTTTTTCATACATGTTTTCCATATCAAAATCTAATCCTACAGAATATCGAACTAATCCTGGAGACATGCCCATACGTTTTTGAACATCTTCAGGAACTTCTGATGATGTAGATGTGCCTGAATTACTGAATAATGTACGGAAATATCCTAAACTAACGGCCAGGTACCCTACCCCATTCTCTTGCATAACAGACATGAATTTACTGGCTTTTTCCGGTGTTTCCAAATCAATAGAAATCATACCGCCATAGCCAAATCCTTTATTCATCATCTTAGTCATCAATTCATGACCAGCATGGCTTTCTAATCCTGCATAGTTTACTTTTAAACCTACTTCCTTGAATTTTTTAGCCAAATAAGCTGCATTTTCACTATGTTTTTTCATTCGTATAGGAAGTGTAAACAAGTTTTTATGAATACTGGATGCTCTTAATGGCTCTAATACAGGACCTAACAACATAGCTGTTCCGTCATTTACGTCAATTAAAGCATTGATAAATTCTGCGGATGCACAAATGGCTCCTGCTGTAGCATCATTTTTTCCATTTACAAATTTTGTCATAGAATATACCACAACATCTGCTCCCAATTTATGAGGAGAAAAGATTAATGGCGTAAATGTATTATCGACCACTAATTTTACGTTATTTTCTTTGGCTATTGCCGAAAGAGCTGGTATGTCTGAAATTTGCAATAATGGATTATTCATAGTTTCCGTATAAATCATCTTAGTATTTTTACGGATTGCTGATTTTACTTCATCAAGATTGGTTGTATCCACAAAATCAACGGTAATACCATATTTTGGCAACCAATTCTTCATAAAAGCAAATGTGCCACCATAAGTAGTCATACTAGAAACAATGTGGTCTCCTGATTGACATATTTGTAAAATAGTAGAAGTAATAGCTGCCATTCCCGAACCTGTTACCCATGCCAATTCTGTACCTTCCATTGCAGCTAAAGCTTTTGATAACTCTAAATTTGTAGGATTCCAATGACGACTATATAAGAAGGCTTCTTTTTCCCCCTCAAAGCATGCAGTCATATCTAAACCACTATCAAAAGCATATGTAGCAGAGTCTGTAATTGGCGGATTTACCATCATATTATCTGATAAATGTGCTGAATTTTCAAGGCTGGTTGCCGGATTAAATTTTTTCATATTTGTGTTATTATTTATTTAATTTTTATTACTTCTTTAATTTTAGCAAAATTATAAAATATATCTAATTTTAATATATATTATGGTATTTTTTTGTCTTTATATATAGACTTTTAATTTTCTTCCGATTCTTTCTTAACAACTTCTCCATTTTGATATTCTATTTCTTTCACCACTTTTCCTCTTTGATTATATTCTATAAGAGTTCCATGCATCAGATTGTTCTCGTAAGGAATCATTTGATATAATTTTCCATTCGGATAATAAGCTTTTTGTGTACCTTTTCCTTTTTTAAAGTGTCCCTCTCCTCTTTTTCTTCCCGATTCATCCCACCATAACCAGTATCCTTCATATAATCCATTTTTAAAGAACCCTTTTGTTTGTATCTGTTTATTTATATGATAAATATAATAAATACCCTGTAAGGTATCTTGTTTAAAAATAGCTTCTGTCTTTATATTTCCATTGGGATAATAGGTATTTGAGCTTCCTTCTCTAAGCCCATTTTCAAAATGTTCCTCCAATTCTTTTTTTCCATTTTCATGATATCGAATAAAAACACCATCTAATACTCCCATATTATAATTGGCTTGCAATTGAAGTGTTCCATCTTCATAAAACCATTTATTTTCACCATGAAGCTTGCCATCTACTTTATGTAATGACGTATTCTTTTGTGTTTCCGGTGAATCACATCCTGATAAAAATGCAATCAATACAAAAATAAAGCTGTAATTTATGATTAATAATTTTTTCATAATATTTAGGGTATTAGGTTTTGGGGGTTAGGTATTAGGTTTCTTTTTACCGCAAAGAAAACAATCAATTAATAATTATTTCATCAGACCTCAAAGATTTTGAAAACCTTTGAGGTCTTTATGTTATTTATATCTTTATGGTAAAATATAATCAATTATTGGTTAATCTCTCCTTGCTACATTTCTATTTTGTAATTATTAAACGTAGTCAAAGTACAACCATCTTCGGACTTCCGCCCTTTCCAACACATTACATTAACCCAATAATTGAAGTACTTTTTCCGAAACCTGTTCTGGTGTAAAACCAAATTTTTCGTCCAATACTTTATAAGGTGCTGAATAACCAAAATGGTCAAGCCCCATGATTTCACCATTATTTCCTACAATATCTCTTAATGCATCAGGCAATCCAGCAGTTAGTCCAAATACCGGTAAATTTTTATTCATTACCTTATTTTGATAATCTTTATCTTGGTCTAAGAAAATATTAGGCGAAATTGCTGACACCACATTGGCATATATTTGATGTTCCTTTTCCAATTTATCAGCTGTTTCCAATAATGTAGCAACTTCCGAACCATTTCCTACTAACGTAATTTTAGCTTTTTCTGACTTTCTTACCAAATAAGCTCCTTTTTCAGCTTGCAGCGCTTCCTCATAACGAGATTTTTCTATCGGTTCAATATCTTTAATACCTTGTCGGGATAGAATCAATGCTGTTGGAGTTTGGGTATTTTCCAATGCCATTTTCCAAGCCACTTTTGTTTCTGCCGAATCCGCAGGACGCAATACCATTAAACTTCTTCCTCCGGCATGGTTTTTCACTTTTTCTAATAATCTTAATTGTGCTTCTTGCTCAATAGGTTGGTGTGTTGGGCCATCCTCTCCTACCCTAAACGCATCATGTGTAAACACGTATTTTACAGGCTGTTGCATTAATGCTGTCATACGAATAGCTGGCTTCATATAATCAGAAAACACAAAGAATGTTCCTGTTACCGGGATTACACCGCCATGTATGGTCATACCACAAGCCACAGCTGCCATGGTAAGCTCAGCCACACCGGCATGTAAAAATCCACCTGAAAAATCATCTTTAGTTAATGCCTTAGAGGCTTTCAAGAATCCTTCAGTTTTATCACTATTGGCCAAATCGGCAGAAGAAACAATCATATTGTCCAAATGTTGAGCAAAATAATGTAAAGCATTACCCGAAGTATCTCTTGTTGCTGCATTTTCTTTTTGGGAAATAGTTGAGAAATCCAATGCTTTTACCTTTCCACTAATCCATTCATCCAACTGTTTAGCTTGCTCAGGATGTTCGCTTCTCCATTTTGCTTCCTGACTTCTTTTCTCTTTTACATAGGCTCTTTTCTTATCCATAGCAGCCGCATAAATTTCAGCTGTTTCTGTAAAGACCTCAAAAGGATTTTCAGGATTGCCACCTAAATTTTCAATGCTTTTGGCAAAATCTGCCCCTGCTTTAGAAACAGGCTGTCCATGAGTAGAAACCTGATGCTCAAAACTTTCTCCGGTTTTAGTTACCAAACCTTTTCCCATCACGGTTTTTCCGATAATAAGAAATGGCTTTTCTTTTTCATCACGAGCTACATCCAACGCCTTTCTAATTTCATTGGCATTGTGTCCGTCTATGGTCATGGTTCTCCATCCCCATGATTCATATTTTTTAGCGGTATCCTCATCAGTAACTGATTCTGTTTTAGTAGATAATTGCACATCATTAGAATCAAAAAACATGATAAAATTATTCAATCCCAAATGTCCTGCCAATCGTCCTACACCTTGAGAGATTTCCTCTTGAATACCACCATCAGAAATATAAGCGTATGTTTTATGTTGGGCAAAATCTCCGGTTCTCGCTGTAATGAATCTTTCGGCAATAGCAGCACCTAAACCATAAGCATGTCCTTGTCCTAAAGGACCTGAACCATTTTCAACACCTCGCTCAAAATCAATCTCAGGATGACCGGGTGTAACACTACCCCATTGTCTAAATGATTGTAAATCTTCAGTTGTATATTTTCCGCAAAGCGATAAAACAGCATATAACATTGGCGACATATGTCCCGGATCTAAGAAAAAACGGTCTCTAAAAAACCAATGGGCATCATCAGGATCGTAATTCAAGTATTCCGAAAATAAAATATGAATAAAATCTGCTCCGCCCATAGCGCCTCCAGGATGTCCTGAGTTTGCTTTTTCCACCATTGACATGGAAAGAATTCTAATGTTATCCGCTGCTTTTAATGTGTTATCTTTCGTCATCTTTTTTTAAATTGTTTAAATGTTTTTCGTTATAAAATTCAAATCTATAATAATTTTTTGAAACCAAGGTTCAAAAGTGTATTTAATGTCTTTTTATTATTACATTTTATCGAATAATGAGAAAATTCTCTTCGATATGGATAAGTTTGCCTTAACTCTTCCATTTGTGATGGATTGGCAATAAATTTTCGGTAATCTTCCATAATATCATAAGTGGATATGATAGCTTCTTGAATGGTATTACAAGATATAACCTTATGATTATCAGAACCTGTATCAGGTGTAAAATCATCTATTTTCATCGAAAAGTGATTGGCAATGGCATTTACAATGGCTTTTGTAGCATTGGCTTTTCCCTCCACAGAATAACCTGCAATATGAGGCGTAGCAATATCACACATATCCAACAATTGACGATTAATATTAGGCTCGTTTTCCCAAACATCTAATATATAATGCTTCTCACCTTTTTTTTCAATTAACGCTTGTGTATCAGCTACTTCTCCACGCGAAGCATTAATTAACCATACTTTGGATTTCATCATATCCAGCAAATCACCATTAATCATATGATAAGTCTTATCTATACCTTCGCTTGTTAATGGTGTATGAAAAGTAATGATATCCGACTGTTTTACAACAGTTTGTAAATCATAAAATTGAGTGTCTTTTTCTTTACGTTGCCTTGGCGGATCACAAAGTAATACTTTTAGCCCCAATTCTTGAGCCAGTTGATACACTTTTTTGCCCACATTACCCACACCTACAATACCCAACGTTAAATCCTCCCAATTTTTTTGCACTTGCTTTTGAATATGCACCAAACAAGCTGCAATGTATTGCAATACCGCACCAGAATTACAACCGGGTGCATTTACCACCTTGATATGATGTGCATTACAATATAGTATATCAATATGGTCGGTGCCAATAGTCGCAGAACCAATAAATTGTACCGGTGTGTTTTTGAGTAACTGTTCATTACATTGTGTCCGCGTCCTGATGAGCAAAGCATCAGAAAACATAATAGCTGACGAATTTATGTCCTTACCTTTGTGATAATCCACAGTTGCAAAGGGTTCTAAAACACCTTTTAGATAAGGAATATGCTCGTCAGCTATTATATGAATATTGTTATCCTCCATATTTGCAAGCAAAAATAAAGAATAATCTGTTTCTTTTAAGAACTAACCGTTAATTTCATCAAGAATTTCTTGAATATCATCCTGACATCCGCCACAAACTGTTCCGGCATCTGTTTCGTCTCCAACTTCTTCTACGGTTTTTAATCCTTTTTCTTTTATTGCTTTTACAATCTCTCCTCTGGATATTGCACTGCAATGACAAATAATTTCATTTTCGTCCATACGTTTCTCTGTTTTTTTATTTAAATTAAATATTAAAGTATTATACATATATAATACCACTTGCTAAAGTACAGAAAATGATTTAAACCTTTAAATATTGGTATTGAAAATTACTTAATTTATAACTATTTTAAATATTAGAATCCTTAATATTTTCATTTTTTATAGAATTATTATTGTAATATTTTAAATCAATTTTTGATATATAATTGTATATTTAATAAAATTAAAAAGTTACAATCATAATAATTGAAGAATATTTAAAAATTCAAATTTAAATACTTTTAAATCAATCTATTAAAAACTATTATATAAATTAATACTTTAAATATTCATTTGATTATAATTGTAAATTACAAAATTGAAATAACACAATTAATAAACTTAATAACAGTATTTTATACAATTAATTTAATATTTAGTTTATATAATGTAATCTATTAAAATTAATCACAAAATTTATTTACAAAATAGATACTATAAAATAAAATTTTTCTATCTTTGTTACAAATATAAAATTATATAGCGATGTTAGAACGATTGGAATTAATTATGAAAGCTGAAAATATGTCACAAACTCAATTTGCTGACGAAATAAATATTAACCGAAGTAGCATGTCTCATATCCTCAATGGGAGGAATAATCCAAGCTTAGATTTTATCGTACATGTTTTAGAGCGATTCCCTAAAATACAGACAGATTGGCTGTTATTTGGAAAAGATACCATGTATAAAAGTGAAAAAGAAGATGATAATCAGCAAAATATAGATTTATTTACACAATCCGAGTTAACAGAAAAAGAAGAAGAAATAAAAGAATTAAAATTAAAGATAATTGATTTTAAGGAAGTTATAGATGATTTTAATAATAAAATAGAAACATTAGAAGCTGATAAAAACAAGCTTCAAAATCAATTGGAAACATTGAAAAAAACACAAATACAAAAAGAAAAGGTAGAAACTATCGAAAAAGCAGCTCCTACCCCACCCCAATCTGTCCATCAAAACAATAATTTTAACGAAATTACTTCCGTTATTACACTATTTTCTGATGATAGTTTTAAAATCTATAAACAAAAGTAATTATGATGTAGGAGGTAGTTTTTCCTCTCATCTACTTATTGTTCTTTGGATACTCTTGATTATTAAACAAAGTCAAAATGCAGCAACGTATGACTAAATTTCCGCTTTATTACATTAATTCTATTTCCGAAAAGAAGAAATTACTCTCTATTTTTCCATTTTCAACGCTATCAGAACCATGAACAGCATTTGACTGTATATCAGTACCATACAATCCTCTTATAGTGTCTTTTTCAGCTTCCTTTGGATTGGTATTTCCAATTAATTTACGATAATCAGCCACCGCATTTTCTTTCTCTAATACCGCTACTACAACTTCATCATTTGCCATAAATTTTACCAATTCATCATAAAAAGGTTTGCCTTTATGTACTGCATAAAATGCCGCTGATTGTATTTCTGTTAATCGTATTTTTTTTAATCCTATAATATTGAATTCATGACGTTTAATCATATCAAGTATTGCTCCAATATGACCATTTCTAACTGCTTTAGGTTTAATAATTGTTAAAGTTCTTTCCATTATTTTTTATTGAATATATTTAATTAAATTGTAAAATTTTTCATTTTATTGAACGACAAATGATATAAAAATAACAACTTAATCTTAAATTTGTTTATGGGCAGATTTTTTTCATCGCTGAAATTCGTATTTTTGCCAAATGAACATAGAAAACAAACAACATTACGACCATTTATATCAACAAATAACGCAAGCACAACAAATTGTTATCACAACACATCAAAATCCTGATGGGGATGCAATTGGCTCATCATTAGGACTTTATTGGTTTTTAAAAAACTTAAATAAAGATGTAACAGTTATCGTTCCTAATGAAATCCCCCCTTATTTACATTGGTTGGAAGGTATTGATGACATTATGATCTTCGAAAATGGACAAATTGATGCCATTAGAAAAATTAGTGCTGCTAATCTCATATTTTGCCTGGATTACAATGCCTTATCACGTGTAAAAATAATGGCAAATTATTTAAAACACTCAAATGCATTTAAAGTATTAATTGATCATCACCCTGATCCTGAAGAAGAAAATTTTGATTTAATATTCTCAGAAACATCAGCTTCATCAACCGCAGAATTATTGTTTACAATTGTAAACTACATAAATAAATCATTTGATTTACAATTAATTAATAAAACAATAGCTAAAGCTATATACACCGGAATATTAACTGATACCGGAGGTTTTAGACACGCTGTTGAACATAAAGGTGTATTTGAAACTACTGCAAAATTAGTAGAATTTGGGGTTAATGCTCAAGTTATCAATAAGCGAATATTTGACTCTTTTTCTGAAAATAGATTGCGACTATTGGGGTTTTGTCTCTCTGAGCGATTAATGGTCATTCCTGAATACGCAACAGCTATTATATACCTTAAAAAAGAGGATTTAAAGAAGTATGACTATAAGGTAGGTGATACCGAAGGTGTTGTAAATTACGGATTATCTATCAAAGGTATCAATTTTGCCCTATTATTAATTGAGAAAAAGGATGAAATTAAGCTTTCATTACGTTCTAAAGTCAATTTTTCGGTAAATCAATTTGCCAGAAATCATTTTAATGGTGGTGGACACGATAGAGCTGCCGGAGGAACATCTAAAAAAAGTATGGAAGATACAATAAACACCATTAAAACGTTGTTACCAGACTATGAAGAAACTTTAAATTCCATTAAAGATTTAGGGTTATAATTAAACACTAAAAAATAAATATTATGAAAAATATACAGTTTACATTTGTAATTACATTTGTAACTTTACTTCTAACATTATTTAGTTGTAATCAAGAAACCCAAAAAAAAGAAAAACCAAAGCCCAATAAAGAAAGTTTTATAGATGCAAATAAAAGTATTGTAAATGAGGAAATTAATATGATTTCTAATTATATAAAAAGGCATGGTTATACAAATGTAATTAGAAAAAAGGGTGTTTATATTATTAACCTTAAAAAAGGATTAAATACAATTGTAAATAGAAAGGATATTATTCGAATAACTTATAAAGTTTCATTAATTAATGGTACAATTGTAGAAGAACAAAAAACACCCCAAACTATTGTGGTTGGAAAAAATGGTAATGTAGCCATGGGCATACATTATGCATTGGAAGGTATGCGTCTGGGTAGTAAATCTATTGTAATCCTCCCCTCCCATATGGCCTATGGACTTGCCGGAAATGAAATTATTCCACCTAAAGCTACACTTATTTATGAAATTGAAATTCTAAAAAACTAAATTGATTCTAATAAAATTATACTGAACTTTCGATTTTTTGAATATCTCTATCTTTAAAATAATTTCATCTTCTTAAAAATTCGAGAAAAATATCGTATATTAGCCGATATAAATTTTAGATTCATCAAATTAAAAATAAAATAACTATGTATAAATTAGTATTAATTCGACACGGACAAAGCGAATGGAATAAACTCAACTTATTTACCGGATGGACAGATGTGGACTTAACTGAACAAGGCATTAAGGAAGCTAAAGAGGGTGGTAAAATATTAAAAAAAGAAGGATTTACCTTTGATGTTGCTTATACTTCTGTATTGAAAAGAGCCATTAAGACCCTGAATTTTGTATTAGACGAAATGGATTTAGATTGGATTCCGGTATATAAAAGCTGGCGTTTAAATGAAAAAAGCTATGGAGCCTTACAAGGACTTAATAAAGCAGAAACGGCTGAAAAATATGGTGACGAGCAAGTATTATTATGGAGAAGATCTTATGATGTAAATCCTCCTTTAATTGAAGAAACTGATGAGCGTCATCCAAGTTTTGACAGAAGATATGAAACTTTATCAGCAGCAGAAAAAACACCGGGAGAAAGTTTGAAAGATACTTACAACCGAATGTTACCATTATGGCATGAGGAAATAGCTCCGGATATCAAAAAAGGAAAGCGTGTAGTTATTGCTGCACACGGAAATAGCTTACGTTCATTGGTTCAGTTTTTGGATAATATGAGTGAAGCGGATATTTTAAAATTAAATATTCCCACAGGTGTACCTTTAGTATATGAATTAGATGAAAATTTACAACCTATAAAACACTATTATTTGGGCGACCAAGATGCCATTAATGCTGCCATTAATAGTGTTGCTAATCAAGGAAAATCTAAATAAGTGTTGAATATTAGTGTTTTAAATATTATTTTTTAACAAATTTATATTAGAATATCTTGAACTGTAGAAAATAAAGGTTCGCAAAATTTTCTGTAAAGAAAAACATTGCGAACCTTTATTTTTTATTCTTTTCCCCTGTTTTTTAGGTTTTTTATACCATGTCTGAAGTTAAGGTCACAGAAACACTTCCTAATTCGCTATTTCCTAGTGGGGGGTTAATTTTATGGATGGTAATTTCCATATATTTTAAGATTTCAAAATCTTGATGTAATCGTTTGATAATGCGGTTTGCTACATGTTCTAACAGGTGGCTTTTGATTGCCATTTCTTCTTTTACTTTCTGATATACAGATTGATAATCTAATGTATCATTCAGATTGTCAGACTGTTGTGCTTTCAATGTATCTACATCCATTGATAAGTCAACGGAAAATTGTGTACCAATAATTGATTCTTCTTTAAAACAACCATGAAAAGCAAAAAATTTAATATCGTGTAGTTTTATCCAAGCCATAAATACCTGATTTTAATATAATTTAGATCTCTTAATGAGGAAAGGAAGTAATATTTGCTCAAAACCTTGATTGATATCTGCTTCTACAAACTCAATCTTGTATTGTGCACATTTTAATTTAATCTCTTTTTTATACTGTTGTATGGTTTTTGCATATTCTTCACGAATTTCGTCCGGCATAATCTTGATTTTCTCTCCGGTTTCCATATCAATGAATTTATACGGGCGTTGGTTGAAGTCAAAATCCAACTCTTTTTCTTTGTCATGAACATGAAAGATAACCACCTCATGCTTATTGTGTTTCAGATGTTGCAAAGCTGAAAATATTTTATCAATATTTGCTTGATCATCCAACATATCACTAAAAATAATGACCAATGACCTTTTGTGAACCTTTTCGGCTAACAAATGTAATACATCTGCTATTGCTGTTTTCTTGGTTTCATTTTTGGGATGAGGTTGAAAATATTTATCCAAAATGGATAATAGATGTTGATGATGGGTATTGCTTGTTCTTGCTTCTGTAACTTCTTCTATTTCAGAAGAAAATAAAGAAAGTCCAACAGCATCTCTTTGCTTTTTTAACAATAACATTAAAGCAGCAGACGCATAAATTGAAAAGGCTAATTTATTGGGATTTTCAATGGAAACTGATTTTCCAGAAGGAAAATACATGGATGAAGAAACATCTAAGATAATCTGACATCTCAGATTGGTTTCTTCCTCATATTTTTTCACATACAACCTGTCGGTTTTTCCATATAATTTCCAATCAATATGTTTGGTTGATTCTCCAAAATTATAGAGCCGATGTTCGGCAAACTCAACCGAAAAACCATGGAAAGGACTTTTGTGCATACCAGTAATAAATCCCTCAACAATTTGCTTTGCATAAAAATCCAATGGTTGATATGCTTGTACTTTTTCCCTTAAATTATCCATTATCAACAATAAAAAAGCAGCTTGAATAAAATCAAGCTGCATACTTTTGGTTTAATCTTTATTATAATATTGCTTCAATTTTTTTAGCTAAAGCAGATTTAGCAGCTACGCCTACTTGCTTATCAACTAATTCCCCATTTTTCAAAAATAAAATAGTTGGAATGTTTCTTACGCCAAATTTCATTGAAATATCCGGATTTTCATCTACATTTAATTTTCCAATGACTGCTTTATCTTTATATTCTTCTGCCAACTCTTCAATAATTGGAGTTAACATGCGACAAGGTCCGCACCATTCTGCCCATAAATCAACAACAACGGGCTTATCAGTATTTGTTAATTCTTCAAAATTCTTATCTGTGAATTCTAATGCCATAATAATGTAAATTTTAAATATTTGTTATTAAAGTCCAAAAGTAAGAATAATATAAATAGCATTAAAATATTTTTGTGTTTTTTTAAATATTATCCTTTTCAGTAATTTTATATTAGATTTTTAAAATACTGATTAACAATATTTTAAAATTTAAAAAATAAAAATAAGCATAATTATTAAAAACAAGTGAATTATTTTATGCAAATAAATTAGATAAATTCAAAACAGATTATATTTTTGCACTTTTATTTTAAAAAATTCATTTAAATTCAACGTTTTTAAGTCATAAAATTATGTCATTTTTTACAAAAGAGAAATTTTTATCGAAAGATTTTTTTGTAACCTATGCTTGGTTGCTTGGTGGAAACTTTGTTTTTGCTTTAGGTGCTGTACTATTTGCTGAACCTTATGGATTTGCACCCGGCGGAACCTATGGTTTGTCAATGGTTTTTCATAACCTTTGGGGGTGGAAAACAGAATTAACAGCACTTGCTATGGATATTCCACTATTGTTGTTGGGTATCTATTTTTTAGGTTCTCGTTTTGGTATTAAAACCATTATTAGCACATTTGCAATTCCTATATTTATGTGGATGATCCATAAAACGTATGGTTATTTACCATTATTAGAATCTGCAGAAGTATTAGACCAATTAAAGGCTTTATCCGAAGGGGTAGATTTATCGGTAGCTGCAAATATGGAGCAGTTTAGCGAAAGCATGCGACCTTTATTGCAAGAACAGTTATTATCTTCTATATTCGGAGGCATCGTTTATGGTATTGGTATCGGTATGATTTTCAAATCAAGAGCTACTTCCGGAGGTTCAGACATTATTGCAATGATTCTGAATAAATACACCCGCATTTCGTTGGGGCAACTTGTGATTATTATAGATTGTACCATTACATTATCTACAGTAGTTGCCTTTGGTGATTGGCGATTACCGATGTACTCATGGATTATTGTGTTTATAGAAGGAAAGGTGATTGATTTAATTGTGGAAGGGGCTAATGTAAACCGTACTTTGATGATTATTTCCGATGAATATGAGGAAATCATTAACATTATTAAAAATGATATTAAAAGAGGGGGAACTATTCTTGATGCCAAAGGTATGTATCAAGGTAAAGAGAAAAAAGTATTGTACACCATCTTAACCCGAAGAGAAGCTGCGATTTTAATTAATCGAATTTCTAAGGTTGATAAGGAAGCTTTTATCAATATTATTCCAAGTAATGAAATAATGGGTAAAGGTTTTAAGAGCATTGATTTTGAGCCGTAAAGATACTCGAATTACTCCTCGCTAAAGTAAAGAAATAAAGTCCTTACAGGTTTTAAAATCTGTGAGGACTTTATTGTTGATTATCAAATTGCTAAAAATTGAAATAATATTAAGAAATGGCTTTGATATCATGGTGTTGATGTGATAAATTTAGATTTGTTTGATGTTTTGATTCTTTTCTTATTTTTCTTAAAACTTATCCCAAAAAGATGCATGTAAAGCCAAATAATTGTTAGTAAATATAATGAAGATATAAAATCACGATTAAAAATCAAGGAGTCATAAATATGTAAATGCATAAATTGAAGAACCTTTTCTAAATTTAATAAATATGCAACACTTCCTACAATTGAAACAAATGGTTTCTTAGTATATAAAGAATAGGCAATTAAGAAAACAAAAGCAGGATGAGCATATCTTTCATGCATTTGAGTATTGAAGTAGAAAAATAACAAAGGGATAATGCCACATATAATTAAAAATTTTTCTAGAGGAAAATTAAAGTCTGTTTTTTTTCTAACAGATAAATATCCATGCTTAAATAATGGAAATAAAGCAATTCCGCTTGTTACAAAAAACATAAGTAATCCCCACTGTTTATAACTAATGCCGATAAAAGTTTTGTTATCATGCATTGTGTAAAGGTTTCCGGATAAGATAAAATCCCAAATATTATAAGCATTCATAGATACAAAAGGCCATTTCCCAACAGAACCTGTTATAACAAACCATAATTTATCAAGTGTTCCTGAAAGAATAAAAGGTAATAAAATGATTATTTGAAGAATAAAGGGAATAAATATCCATTTTAACAGATTTTTTATTGAGAATGTTGAGATAATTATAGGCAAAAGCATAAGCCCAATTACCGGTAAAAATATGATTGCTTGAAGTTTAAAGTTGATAGCAAGAATCAAAAAAATCAAAGATAAAAGTACATTTTTCTTAAAAGCGAAATAAGAAGCGATAAAAACGAAACAAGTCAATATAGCATCTACTTGTCCCCATACTACGGTATTATAAAGAATTGCGATATTAAGTAAATAAAATAGAACATACACAATTTTCTTATCCGAACTTATAATTCTTTTTTTAATGAAGGAAATAAGAAAAAAACCGGTTACAAAATGAAATAATAATGTAAAAGATTTTAGAAAATGGATATTACGTCCTATGTTTTCAACATTTCCTTGTAATAATCCAAATATTTTAAGCACATAATGAAATAAAGGCAGATAATCAGTATTGGATTGATAAACATTCCCTAACCCATTTTTAAAAATATATTCAGCCCACTGTTTCCAACACCCCATATCAAAACTATTCCCATTATGGGGCATTATTACAAAAAATAATGAGAATAAAGAAATACAGAGTAAGATATATTTTTTCAAAAATTTTTTCATAAGTTTATTTTTCAGAAATTTGACAAATATATTTCTTTTAAAATAATTATTCAAAATTTATTTTAATAAAATACCGGATAATAATTATCAGGTTCTATTTTTTACATGCTTTTGATAGAATGTAGAAAAAAATATATCTTTGGTGCCAGATAACTTTTGTTTTTTATTGTATATATAAATAGTGTTTGATTGTCAGTAATTTATATCATGAAATCATATTTGCAGAAAAAGAATATTGAAATATCGCTTCAACGTTATGGAATTGATGCGATGAATGCCATGGCATTGGGATTGTTTGGCTCTTTGATTGTCGGTTTAATTTTAAAAAATTTAGGCACATGGTTAGGCATCCCTTTTTTATTGGAAATTGGGGCTTTTGCCCAAAGTATGATGGGTGCTGCCATGGGTGGAGCAATTGCCTATACGCTAAAAGCCCCTGTATTGGTAATTGTAAGTAATATTGTTGTGGGGGCTTTTGCGGCAAAAACCGGAGGGCCTGTAGGGGTTTTCTTAGCCGTTTCTTTTACCTCTGAATTTGGAAAATTAATCAGCAAAACCACACCTATAGATATTATTTTAACTCCTATATTAAGTTTAATTGTAGGTACTTTATTTGCTGATTTAATTGGTGAACCGGTTCAGCAGTTTATGCTTGCCATTTCAAATTTTATTGAGTGGTCGGTGGAATTGCAGCCTTTCATCATGGGAATGATTTTAGCTGTAGTGATGGGCATGTTACTCACATTGCCGGTATCCAGTGCTGCAATTGCTATTTCATTGTCTTTGAGTGGACTTGCTGCTGGTGCATCTACCGTAGGGTGTACAGCTCAAATGATTGGTTTTGCTGTAATTAGCATGAAAGATAACAATGCCGGTGCTGTGATTAGTCAAGGTATTGGAACAAGCATGTTGCAAATGCCTAATATTATCAAAAATCCTAAAATTTGGATTCCACCAATTCTCACCAGTGCTATTTTAGGGCCATTATCTACCTTATTCTTTAAGATGAAAAACATACCTGAAGGTGCCGGTATGGGAACAAGTGGATTGGTTGGGCAAATCAGCACCATATCCGCTATGGGTAATGCTAATGATGTTTATTTGGGGATTGCATTACTGCATTTTATTCTTCCTGCTATCTTATCGTATGTAATTTATCGTTTTTTACGTTCAATTGATTGGATAAAAGCAGGTGATTTGAAACTTAGAAATTGATTGTGATTTTTGTGTACTAACTTTTAATGTTTAAACTTATTTATATGAAAATCAAATTCATTACAATCATTATATTGATTTTATTTTATCCGTTATATCTAACGGCAAATGATAGCTTAACCGATACAACAACCAATGATATTAAAACACGATTTACAGCCAATATTTTAAATGAAGCACCTGTAAAACTGATTCCTTTTCCGAAAAAGGTTGAGTGGAAACAACAGGTTGCTTTAATGGATAATATTCAGATTGAAAAAGGAGTAACACCATCATTAAAAGATGAATTATCAGATATTTGTAAAGCCAATAAAATACAAATTACAACTCATTCTCCCTATAAAATTACATTATCAATCCGTAAATCCTTACCAAAAGAAGGATATATTTTAAAAGCAACAAAAAAAGAGATTGAAGTTACAGCTTCGGATAATGCCGGTGCTTATTATGCCATACAAACTTTGCGTCAGTTGATTGAAATAAAAAATCATAAACCGTATATTCATTTGTGTAATATAGAAGATGCGCCTCAATATCATGTGCGGGGATTTATGATTGATGTGGGACGTAATTTTCAGCATATTGAAATGTTAAAAAAACAGATTGATATCATGGCAAAGTATAAACTTAATACATTTCATTGGCATTTGACAGACAGACCGGCATGGCGTATTGAAAGTAAAAAATATCCAGAGTTGACAGCGGCAAAGCATCATCGCCCTTCGCGAAATCCGGGCAAATATTATACGTATGATGAAATTAGAGATTTTATACAATATGCTCAACAACATTACATTCAAGTAATACCCGAGATTGATATGCCCGGACATAGTAATGCGTTTCAAAATGCCATGAAATGTAATATGGAATCTCCCAAAGGCATGGAAATATTAACAGATGTTTTGAATGAGTTTTGTGAGGAAATCCCTAAAGAGTTAGCACCAATTATTCATATTGGTTCTGATGAAGTTCGTATTCCCAATGCCAAAGCATTTATCCATAAGATGGTAACGGTTTTGGAAGACAACGATAGAAGAGTTATGATTTGGGCTCCGGGATTGGAAGCACATAAAAACGTTATTAGACAATCTTGGGGAAGGGGTTTAAAAGGTACGTCGGGTTTTGATGAAATTGATTCTCAATTTAATTATATCAATAATGGGGATCCAATGTCATTTATTCATCAGTTATTTTTTAAACCCATTGGTTTTGAGTCTTCAAATCATATTTTAGGTGGAATCATGTGTTTGTGGCCTGATGTAAATGTTTGGAATGAAAAGGATATTTATCGACAAAATCCGGTTTATTCGGCACTGCTTACTTATGCGTGGACAACATGGACTGCTGACATTATCTCTGCTCCTCAATCTTATCAAATCAATCTTCCGGCAAATGATAATGAGGCTTTACAGTATTTTTCAGCCTTTGAAAAGTATTTGTTAGCCCATAAAAAACGTTATTTTAGTGCATTGACTTTTCCTTATTTTTATCAAAGTGATAAATATTGGCAAGTGATAGGACCTTTTGACCTTAATGATGGTGATCAGTTGGTTAAGGATGATGTAGATTTGGTCAATTACAAGGGAAAACAGTTAGTATGGAAACCAACGGTTGGTAATTCTTTAACCATTAGGTCAAGAAATGGTAAAAAAGGACTGTTTTCGGAAGCAAAGGTAGGACAAACAGTATATGCACGTACATTTATTTACAGCGAATGTGATACGGTTGTACAAGCTTGGATAAATTTTGAATCTCCGTTAAGGGCAAATCGGGCTTATACAGGCATTGCTGATAATGGTTCATGGGATATTAATGGTGGTGAGGTATGGGTAAATGAACAGTTATTAGAAGGCCCAAGGTGGCATAATCCTTTATGGCATCCATTTAAACAAAAAGGTTGGGCTTTGGGTATAGATAGCGAAATTCCATGGACAGATGAAGAGCTTTATTGGCTTCGGGAACCTGCTCATATCACTTTGAAAAAAGGCTGGAATAAAATATGGGTTAAAGTTCCGTGTACCACTGACAACCAAAATTGGATGTTTACTTTTGTGCTTCTTAATGATTATAATTTGACTTTTTCTGTTGAACGAAAAAAGTAGTCAGGTTTTTAATGAGTTGTTAAAAATTTAGTGTGCCATTTCCCTATTTTACCGGAGTGTTACATTTGCTACTTGAATCTATACTTTAATATTTCATCAAGCAATATATTTCCTTTTTCAAATTAATTACTATATTTGTAAGAATTAATAAAAAGGGACGTCTAAATAGGCCGATTTATGCGTTTTTAGGTCAGTTCCATTAACAAAAAAATATACAATATTATTATAAAAAATGAAGAAAACAGTATTAGCAAGCACTCATGAAAAAATGGGTGGAAAAATGGTTGAATTTGCCGGTTTTTACATGCCGTTGCAATTCGAAGGTGTAAATGTAGAACATAATACCGTAAGAAATGGTGTAGGTGTATTTGATGTTTCGCACATGGGCGAATTTTGGGTAAAAGGCCCTAAAGCTTTTGAATTGGTTCAGAAAGTAACAGCAAATGATGTGGCTGCTTTGGTGGACGGGCAAGTACAATATTCTTGTTTACCAAATAATGACGGCGGTATTGTAGATGACTTATTGGTATATAGAGTGGATGCTGAAACTTATCTATTGGTTGTAAATGCAGCTAACATTGAAAAGGATTGGAAATGGATATCTGAAAACAATACCATGAATGCTACATTGTATAACGCTTCTGACGAAATTTCTCAATTGGCGGTACAAGGTCCTAAAGCCATGGAATTGGCGCAAAAAATTATTGATGAAGAGGTTACGGATATGAAGTATTATACTTTTAGAAAAGTAACGGTAGCAGGTATAAAAGAAGTTATTGTTTCAACTACCGGTTACACAGGATCCGGAGGATGTGAAATTTATTGTGCGAATGAAGATATTGAAAAAATATATGATGCTTTATTCAAAGAAGGAGAAGCATTTGGATTAAAACCTATTGGATTGGCAGCCAGAGATACATTACGATTAGAAGCCGGTTTCTGCTTGTATGGTAATGATATTAATGATACTACATCACCTATTGAAGCGGGATTGGGTTGGATTACAAAATTTGTTGACGGAAATGACTTTGTAAACAGAGCTTACCACGAACAAATGAAAGCTGACAAACCAAAACGCCGATTAAAAGGTTTTGTATTGGAAGATAAAGGTATTCCTCGTCAGCACTATGATATTACAGATGCTGATGGACAAGTAATTGGTGAAGTAACTTCAGGAACCATGTCACCATATACCGGAAAAGCCATTGGAATGGGATATGTTAATACTACACATTCAAAATTAGGCACTGAAATTTACATTAAAATCAGAAATAAATCCGTAAAAGCAAAGATTGTAAAAACACCATTCTTTTCGTAAAAACGGAAAATAAAATGTGACAATGAAGCATATAAAGACATAGATCTTAGAGGTTTTGAAAACCTCTAAGGTCGGAGTGTCTTTAATATTATTTGTAATAAACTAACAACCAAAGACTAATTACTAATAGCCAATAAAAAACATGCATATGAAAAATCATTTTGTAGAACATTTTAAGGAACTAAAGACATTAGGCAAAGAGTATATTGATTTACATTTCTCTTTAGCCAAAATTGAGTCAATGGAAAAATTGAGCGGAATTATTACTTTTTTATTACTTTCAATTATTGCCGTTTCTTTTTTCTCAATCATCATTTTTTTATTAGGTGTAGCTTTTGCACTTTGGTTTGCTGATGTGGCAGGAACAATGGCTCAGGGTATTTTAATTTATACAGGTGTATTAATTTTGATTCTAATCTTTTTCTACGCTTTTAGAAAATCTTTACTTATCAACCCGATTATTCGTAAGTTTAATACATTATTTTTTGATGAGCATAAAATTAAAGACCATAAAGAATAAGAAATATGAAAACAAAATATAACCCGAAGTTAAAGAATTTTTCCGATTTGCAATTGGAAAAAGAAAGGATAAAAATGAATATTCACATTGTGGGTAAAGAAATGGAAGAAGAAGTGGGTAAAATGTTTGCATTCAAAGAAATAACCAAGAGACAAACCTTATTGGGTATGGGCGTTTTTGTAGCAAAAGTATTTGTTACCAGTATGGTACATAAAAAATTTAAACGTTTGAAGAAATAGAGTCTGAAATTAATGTGTTGGAAGACTGAAGCTCGAAGTCCGAAGTAGCCTTTTGCTGATAGATGGAGATTACTTCGCTATGCTCGCAATGACGAATACTAAAAGACGGAAGTAGCCAAAAGCTAACAGCCAAAGGCCAATAACAATCGATAAAAATAATATTATGATAACATTCAATGAACAAGATAAAGCTAAATTTCAAGAAATTGGAATTGAAGAATCACAAGTAAAACAACAGATAGAAAATTTTAAATACGGATTTCCTTATATCGTATTGGATAGGGCTGCAAAAGTAGGTGATGGAATATTCTCATTTTCAGAGAAAGAACAAAAAGAGCTTATCAACTATTACGACACTGAAAAAGATACTTTTGAGATTATAAAAATGGTTCCCGCTTCGGGTGCCGCTTCCAGAATGTTTAAATCCTTGCTCTCATATTTGAATGATACAACATCAGAAGTTCCAAAAGATGTACAAACCTGTATGGAGCAGATTACTTCCTTTGCTTTTTATGAAGAATTAAAAGATACATTGAAGAAAAATAATCATGATTTATCCACTTTGTTGGAAAACAAAGATTATAAAACGATTCTTGAGTATTTGATGTTGGAAAAAGGAATGAATTATGCCAATAAACCGAAGGCTTTATTGCTTTTTCACCGATATGAAGATGATGTAAGAACAGCATTAGAAGAGCATTTTGTAGAAGGAGCTCAATATATACAAGCAGGTGATGATGAAGTAAAGATTCATTTTACGGTTTCTCCCGAACATTTACCGGCTTTTAAATCAATGGTTAAAGAAATCAGTAAGAAATATGAAAAAGCTTACCAAGTGAATTTCTATATTACTTATTCTGTTCAGAAACCTTCAACGGATACCATTGCTGTAACTTTAGATAATCAGATTTTCAGATTGTCTGACAATTCCATTTTATTTAGACCCGGAGGGCATGGGGCATTAATTCATAACCTCAATGATTTGGAGGAAGAGATTGTTTTTATCAAAAATATAGATAATGTGGTACCCGACCATCTCAAACAAGATACTTACACCTATAAAAAAGTGTTGGGTGGATTGCTTTTACGTCTAAAAACACAAATAGATGATTACATTGATTTGTTATATGAAGGCAGTGCCACTGAAGAAGAATTAGAAGAAATGAGGGCTTTTGCCGAAAAACATTTATTAATTCATTTCGATAAAGAAACATTTGCACTAAAAGACACAGAAGTGAAGTTGGATATGCTTTACGAAACATTTAACCGCCCTATTCGTATTTGTGGTATGGTTAAAAATGAGGGCGAACCGGGAGGTGGACCATTCTGGGTAAAAGAAGAATCCGGAAAATTGAGCCTACAAATTGTAGAATCGGCTCAAATTGATATGGGTAATAAACAACAAGCAGCTATTGTAGGCAATGCTACTCATTTTAATCCTGTGGATTTGGTTTGCTGTATTACAAATGCTTACAATGAAAAATTTGATTTAACGGATTTTATCAATGAAAAAACAGGGTTTATCAGTCAAAAATCCAAAGATGGCAGCACAATAAAAGTACAAGAATTACCCGGATTATGGAATGGAGCCATGGCAGATTGGATTACTGTTTTTGTTGAAGTACCGGTTTCTACCTTTAATCCGGTAAAAACCATAAATGATTTGTTACGTCCTCAACATCAACCAAAATAATTAAGTTATTGATTACTAAACTCTGATTATTAGTTATTGGAATTCGGTTTATCCCATTTCTTCTCCTTTAAAGAAAGAATATTCAAAAGATTTACCCCCTACTCTATTTAGTATCTTTTGCATCTTTAAAGTTTAACACTACCAAAAAATTAATAATCAACCTTTAAGCAAATAAATACACAAAAAAACCGATATTGTTCTTCACAATATCGGTTTTTTTTTATTATTATTGAAAAAGTCTGTTTTACTCTTCTTCAAATACATCTAAATGTATAGTAGCTTCAATTTCTTTATATAACTTGATTTTAGCTTCATACTTGCCAATTTCTTTTATATTTGAAGTATCTACCATAATTTTCTTACGATCTACATCGTAATTATGTTGTTCTTTTATTGCATCAGAAATTTGTACTGAGTTAACAGAACCAAAAATCTTTCCTGAAGCTCCGGCTTTAGCAGCAATCTTAACAGTAATTCCTTCTAAAGCTTCTGCTTTTACAGTAGCGTCATTACGCAATTTTTCTTCTTTGAATGCTTTCTGACGAATAACTTCGTCTCTTATTTTTTTATTTGATTCCGTAGCAACAACTGCCCAACCTTTTGGGATTAAGTAATTGCGACCATATCCCGGCTTTACGGATACCAAATCATTCTCGTAACCTAAATTTGCAATATCTTTTTTTAATATAATTTCCATAGTTCACTCTTATTTTAATAAGTCCGTATTATAAGGTAATAAAGCCAAATGGCGAGCACGTTTCACTGCTTGTGCTACTTTCTTTTGATATTTACTTGAAGTACCTGTAATTCTACGAGGTAATAATTTTCCTTGCTCATTTACAAATTTCAAAAGGAAATCTGCGTCTTTATAGTCGATAAATTTGATGCCCATTTTCTTGAAACGGCAATACTTTTTCTTTTTAGTTTCGACATTTATCGGCGTTAAATATTTTATCTCTGATTGATTCTTTGCCATAATTAAAAATCTTTTTAAATTTTACACTCTTTAAATTTAGTCTTTTTTCTCCTCTACTTTCTCTTCCTGATTGTTATTACGCTTATTGCGTCTTCTTTCACTGTAAGCAATAGCATGTTTATCCAATCTTGTGGTTAAGAAACGTAATACACGCTCATCACGCTTAAATTCAGTTTCTAATTCCTGAATAAATTGTCCCTCTACTTTGTATTCAAAAAGATGATAAAATCCTGTAGATTTTTTCTGTATTGGGTAAGCTAATTTTTTCAACCCCCAATGTTCTTCGTTTACAAAGGTTGCATTTTGTTGCTCTAACAAACCTTTGAATTTTTCTACCGCTTCCTTCATCTGTGTTTCAGATAAAACGGGAGTTAAGATGAAAACGGTTTCATACTGATTAATCATTCTAAAAAAATTTAATGTTTAATGAATATTTAATAATATTTTACTTATTGATTATGAGTAATTTAACGTTTTAACATTAATATTCCCACACAATCAGAATGCAAAGATATACTTTTTTAAGTTATTAACACACAATTTATTTAATATTTTTCTACAAATTTTTATCGGCTATTGGCTGTTGGCTGTTAGTACTCGTCATTGCGAGCATAGCAAAGCAATCTCCATCCATCAGTAAAACATTGGAAAAGAACCGTTGTAAATCGGCAGAGAGAATCAGCGACTGACACCCTTCAGTCTTCCGTCTCCCTATTCATTCTTAATTTTTATTTTCTTCGGCCTCTTCATTCATAATTCATCATTCACCATTTATAATTATTCCTCCCCACCACTTCAACTCCGCTCAATGACCGGCTTTCGCACAGTGACTGGCTGACCTTTGCGTTTTCCTTGCGAACAATTCGACTCCGCTCATTGCATCGCTTTGCGGTTAAATTTACAATTTATAATTCACCATTCATAATTCTAATCAATTTTTAGTACTTTTGCAAAAAATATGGCACGAATTTTAGCAATAGATTACGGAAAAAAACGCGTTGGAATTGCGGTTACGGATGAATTACAAATCATAGCAACCGGACTAACAACAGTGGAAGCCAGTCAAGTAATTGACTTCTTAAAAGATTATACAAGCAAGGAAGATGTGGAATGTTTTGTGGTTGGTTTACCCAAAAATTTGGATAATACAGATTCTGAATCGGCAATTTATATCGCTCCATTTTTAGAAAAATTATCTAAAACTTTCCCTACCATTCCCATAGAACGAGTAGACGAAAGATTTACCTCTAAAATTGCTAAACAAACGATGATTGACGGTGGAATGAAGAAAATGAAAAGACGAAATAAAGCCATGGTTGACCAAATTAGTGCCACACTTATTTTACAATCTTATTTACAAAGCAAACAGTATTAAAAAATGATATTACCCGTTGTAGCATACGGACATCCCGTATTAAAAAAAATAGCTCAAAACATGGATAAAGATTATCCTAATTTTGATGAATTTTTAACCAATATGTGGGAAACCATGTATCATACCGATGGTGTGGGATTAGCCGCTCCACAGGTAAACAAATCCGTACGTCTTTTTGTAATTGATGCTTCTGATTATCAGGATGAAATCACAGATGTTGAAAATCTTAAACAAGTGTTTATCAATGCAATGATTACGAAAAGAACCGGAGAAAATGTTTTGATGAGTGAGGGCTGTTTAAGTCTTCCTGGAATTAGAGAAGATGTGGAAAGGCCTACTGAAATTACCATTGAATATTATGATGAAAACTGGAATTTTCACGAAAAAACTTATACCGGAATGTTTGCCCGTATTATTCAGCATGAATATGATCATTTGGAAGGCACTGTTTTTACCGACAGGTTAAGCCCTATCCGAAAAGCAATGTTAAGAAACAAATTATCCAATATTTCAAAAGGAAAAGTGCAAGTTGATTATAAAATGATATTTCCTTTTGTTAATAAACGTAGAAGATAAAATCAATTAAGAATTAATCATAGTTTTTTCAAGTCCTTAGGGGTTTTAGCAACCTGTAAGGACTTTGTTGTTTTTACACTTATTTACATTATAAGTGTAGAAAAGCAATCTCCACCCATTAGTAAAATATCGGGAAAAAATCTCTTTTAAGTATTAGCTATTGGCCTTTAGCTGTTGGAGCTGTTTTGGTCTTAAGATTTTTCTAGCTCATAATCAAATTAACAGATTATTAACTCCATTTACAACTATTCTCCCAACTCAGCTTCCAATACTTTTAGTAGTTTTTCTATTGAAATATCCAGGTATAATTTTCCGGATTTAGCATAGGCTATTTTTCCTTTTTCCTCCGATACAACAACAGCGATAGCATCGGTGTATTCCGTAATTCCAACGGCAGAACGGTGTCTTAATCCATATTTACCCGGAAAAGAACGGCTGTTGCTGACCGGCAATACACAACGGGTCGCTAATATTCTATTTTCGGTAACAATGGCAGCCCCGTCATGCAAAGGCGAGTTTTTAAAGAATATGCTTTGCAACAATGGAGACGACAATAATGCATCCATGCGTACACCTGTTTCCATATATTGACTTAAATCATTGGTTTTGGTCAATACAATTAATGCACCGGTGCGGGTTGTTGCCATTTCTTCACAAGCATCAACAATGGGTTGCAAAAACTTTTTTTTCTTGTTCGATAACGTAAAATTTCTAAAAAATTCTCTCATTTGCAGATTTCCGAGCGTATTTCTCGTGCCTAATAACAATAAAAAGCGTCGGATTTCAGGCTGAAAAACCACAATCAATGCAATAAATCCCACACTGATAAATGCTCCAAAAATTTTACTTAACAATTCCATTTCTAACGAAGAAACCAATTGCCAAAAAATAAGAATACCAATAATTCCCAAAGCAATTTTGATAGCCGCAGTACCTTTCAATATGTTATACAACTCATAAAAAAGCACTGATACTAAAAAAATATCAATAACATCTAAAAATCGTATGGATATAAATGCAGTCATATATTCTTATTTTCGCCACAAAAATACATTTTTAGCTTTGATTTTCATATTAATCTACTTGATTTCTTTGTTTAAAAATGAATTTTAGGGGTAATTAATTTATATTTGTTCCATAAATTAATGAAAAAATGAAAAACTATTTCCTCCTTCAATATAAAATGTTGAATCGAAAAATGACCGAATTTGGTGTCCATCCTATTTTGGGTTATTTGTTGGGAATAATTGCTTTTTTAGGGATTTCAATCTACTCATGTTGGCGAAATGAAATATTTATAAAATACATTTATGGCATAATTGCCATATATTTTGTGTCAAGATTGAGTGAACAAGAGCGAAATGATTTTTTAAAGATGATATTCCCCACTTATCAATACAAAAAAATAAGAATCATCGAAAATTTGATAATCGCTTTTCTTTTTATTCCATTTTTGATGTATCAAAAAGCCTTTTTAGTGGCTGTAGCATTGGTTATCATTTCTTTGCTTTTATCTGTTTTTAATGTGAATCGCAAGTTTAATTATGCAATACCAACACCTTTTGGCAGAAGACCTTTTGAATTTACTCGAGGTTTCAGACGAACTTTTTATGTTTATCCAATAGCTTATTTTTTCACTTTTCAAGCGATTACCTACTCAAATATTAATTTTGGGATTTTCTCCATGTTGTTGACAGGCTTTATCGTACTATCTTATTATTTAGAAACTGAAAACGAGTATTATGTATGGGTTTTTAATCTTTCTCCCATATCATTTTTATTCAAAAAAATAAAAACAGGGTTGCTTTATGCCACTTTTTTAATGCTTCCGATTATTATTCCTTTAAGCTTGTATTTTCAGGATAATCTATTGATTATTATTTTGTTTTTACCGGTTTGTTATATATACATTATCATGGTAATTTTAGCAAAATATTCTATTTATCCCAATAACATGAATGTACCGGAAAATGCCCTCATAATCTTTAGCATGATTTTTCCGCCGATAGTGTTTGCAGTTATTCCATTTTTTTATTTCAAATCAATAAAACGATTAAAACCTTTTTTGACACATGATTGAAGTTAAAAACCTATCAAAATATTATGGCAATAAGCAGGTGTTAAATAACATCAACCTTTCTTTTAAAAAAGGAAACGTGTATGGCATTGTTGGCGAAAATGGTGCCGGAAAAACAACATTATTCAGATGTATGGCAGGATTGGAAAGCTATAACGGAGAAATTATTTCTGATGTCAAAAACTTGAAAAATCATTTGGGATTGCTATTTACAACGCCTTACTTTTTTTCAAAAATAACAGGAAAAGAATACATTCAATTGCTTTTAAATGCCCGAAATATCAAAGTTTCTAACATTGAGGAAAAAAATATTTTTGATTTACCTTTACAGCAATATGCATCGACTTATTCGAGCGGAATGAAGAAAAAATTGGCTTTAACAGCTATTTTATTACAAGAAAATAAATATTTTATTCTTGATGAACCTTTTAATGGTGTGGATATTCAAAGTAACATCGTTATCACTGAAATTATCAAAAAATTAAAGCAACTTGGAAAAACAATCATTATTTCATCTCATATTTTTTCTACATTATCAGATACTTGTAATGAAATCCATTTGTTAAAAAAAGGAAAACTAACCCAAACCATATATCCACAAGATTTTGAAAAGTTTGAACATGAGATGAAAACCATTACCATTGGTAACCGCATTGAAAAATTAGACCTTATATAATTTCACACCTATTCAAATACAGATTAAACCCTTTTTTGTATTTTAGCCGCTAAAATAACATGCTCCATTTTAATCTCAAAAACATTAAAATTTGCAAGACAATAAAACACATATTCAAGCTAAAAAAATATCGGTTGTTATTCTGAATTGGAATGGCAAGGAACACCTCAAAACCTTTCTTCCTTCGGTAGTTGCTCACTCACAACACAAAGATGTAGAAATTATTGTTGCTGATAATGGTTCTACAGATGATTCCATTGCTTTTCTAAAACAGCATTATCCTAATATTCGATTAATTCTTTTTGAGGAAAATATGGGATTTGCCAAAGGATATAATGAGGCGTTGAAATTAATTGATAGTGAATATTATGTGGTGTTAAATTCTGATGTGGAAGTTACGCAGGATTGGATATTGCCAATCATTGAAATCATGGAAAAAGACCGGCATATTGCTGCCATGCAACCCAAAATTTTATCTTATACCGATAAAAATAAGTTTGAATATGCAGGTGCTGCCGGTGGATTTATGGATAAATATGGTTATCCATTTTGTCGCGGACGTTTATTTGATAAGGTTGAAGAAGATAACGGACAATATGATGATGCCTGCGATATTTTTTGGGCTACAGGCGCTTGTCTTTTTGTTCGAGCAGCTTATTTTCATGAGGTTGGCGGGTTTGATGATGATTTTTTTGCCCACATGGAAGAAATAGACCTTTGCTGGCGTTTGCAACTGTCAAATTACAGTATAAAATATTATCCGAATGTTTCGGTATATCATTTGGGAGGCGGTTCGTTGCCCAAGTCTTCCCCTTTTAAAACATATCTGAATATTAGGAACAATAAAGCCATGTTGTATAAAAATCTTCCAAAACAACATAGAAGTTTTATCCTTACTGCAAGATTATTCTTAGATATGGTGGTTGCCCTCAAATTTTTGGTTGGAAAAAATGGTTTTCAAGAGTTTAAAGCTGTGATAAAAGCCCACTTTGATTTTCTGAAAATGAAACCGAAATTAAAGCGAAAAAGAGCCAAATTAACTATACATCCTGCAAAACATATTTACAAAAAAAATATTGTATGGCAATATTATGCTTTAGGTAAACAATTGTTTTCTGACTTATCTAAAGCAGATTTTTCTTGATTTTTAGAAGTGTCCTTTAGGGTGTTTGTTGCTGAAAGTAATACACAGCCATATCATAACCTTTTAATCCTAATCCCGAGATAATTCCGGAAGCCGAGGCTGATATATGAGAGATTTTTCTAAAATCTTCCCGACCTAATATATTGCTGATATGCACTTCAACAACAGGCGTTGTAATGGCTTTTATGGCATCTCCAATAGCAACAGAAGTATGAGTATATCCTCCGGCATTTAGGATAATGCCATCAAAATCAAATCCCCATTCCTGCAATTTATCAATTAACTCTCCCTCAATATTACTTTGAAAATACTGCAATTCAACTTCGGGAAATTGCTCTTTTAATGTTTCAAGATATGTCAAAAAATCCGTATTTCCATAAATTTCCTTTTCTCTTACACCTAAAAGATTAAGGTTGGGACCATTTATAATTCCTATTTTCATTTTATTTTTTCTTTAAACCATTAATAAAGATACTTAAAAGAAATACTCATTTGTTTTTAAGTATTTTCTTCCATCTTTATTTTTGCAATACCATTTTTTTAAATGTATGAATACTGCCAGCAGAGAGTTCATAATAATAAATTCCTGCGGGCAGTCCGTTAGCATGCCATTTTACCGATTGTTTTTCCCCGGAATGTATCGGGCATTTGATTTGTTCTATTTTATGGTCGGATATATCATAGATATTGATTTCAGCTTGATGACTATTAGCTAATGGAAGCTCAAAATAAATTGTAGTTTCATCAGCAAACGGATTAGGATAATTATAGGTAGTACACGATTGGCTTTGTATATCCTGTGATGAAATAAGGGTAGAATTAACACTTTTATACAATGGTGTGTCTGAATAATATTCAATAGCAAATAAATACCCTTCTGAATCTAATGCAAGTGACTCAATATCATGATGGTGCATAGTTTCTAATGAAATGTCTTGCCACGTTTGCCCATTATCTGATGAATAACGCACACCGCCATCATAAGTAAGGCTTGAACAGCCAATATATATTTCATCTTTCGAATTAATAACTAGTGAAGTTACCAAGTCATATTGTTTTATCCACACCCATTCCGTTTCTCCTTTGGGTAATACATAAACTCCCTCTTTATCCTGAGAATAATGTCCTCGCACCCCCGCAAATAAATCTCCGGCAGAGTTCATTGCCAATGATGATACATAATGGTCTTTTAAGCCAATATTCTCCCAGGTGTCTCCTCCGTCAATGGAACGATATACGCCACCTCCTCCTGTCCATCCTATTACTCCCATATAAATGGTATCTTTATTTTGAATTTCAATATCATGGGGATATTCTGTAGGAGAAAATACGAACACCTCTTCCCAAGTATCACCATAATCAACAGACCTTATAAGGTTAACATAATTACTGGGTCCTCCACAAGCAAACATTAACCCTCCGGGAAACGAATTCATGGAATAACCTCCTTGCATACTTTGATGTACTATTTCCCAGGTTAAACCATTATCAACAGATCTACTGATTGGATTCCCTCCAAGTCCTGCGTAAGCATAGATATATTCTAATTCATTGATTTCTATTGGGTCAATACCCTGATTCTCAAAACCCAATAATTCCCAACTTAACCCATTATCTGATGTCCTATACAAACCTCCTCCAGCAGTATAGGAAACTCCAATATAAATATCTCCATTATTTGTTTCTATTGAATGAATATTATTAACATCAGGGGGTGTATTTACAACCTCCCAAAATTCTTGTGATATCGCTGTATTGAAAATAAATAGTAAATACAGCAAGTAGCGAATGTGTTTATAGTTTTTCATTTTATTTTTTGTTGGATAAAAAACAAAATTAATAAAAAATAAGGAATTACAGAAGATATAAATATTAAGATTAAATCTTCTATAATTCCTTTAAAAAATATCAGCACAATACTAAAGTGCTTTTTTAAATTTACTTACTCTTTTGTACCATAAAATGTAAGAGAATGGTAAGATACTTTCACACCTAACTGTTTCTCAATACTCTCTTTTATTTGTTGGATGCGAGGATCACAAAACTCTATTATTTTGTTATTTTCAATATCTATAAAATGGTCATGCTGTTTAAATTTATGAGAACGCTCATATTCAGCACTGTTATTCCCAAACTGATGCTTGATTACCAAATTACAATTTAATAACAAATCAATCGTATTATATAATGTGGCTCTACTTACCCTGTAATTATTATTCTTCATTCTGGCATATAATGTTTCAATATCAAAATGCCCTTCTGTAGAATATATCTCTTTTAAAATAGTATATCTTTCGGGTGTTTTTCGATGTCCGTTAGCCTCTAAATAGTCAGTTAATATTTGTTTAACTGTCTCAAAATTTTTATCGTTTTTATCTTCGTTATTCGCCATAAAACTGAAATTTTTTATAAAAATAGATATTTTGTAATAACTATTTAGTATAAATAAAAATTATTTTTAGGTAAAATTAACCAAAATTTATTAAAAGATTGATAATCAAATTATTAATTTCTTCCTATTCTGAACACTTTTTCAATATTATCAAGTTTACGAAGGTCTTGCATTAAATTTTCCAACTCTTTGTAGTGATGTACATATAATGTGATATAACCTCTTACCACACCGTCACTGGCTTCTATATTCATAGAACGAATATTCAAATTATGCTTTTCAGTGATAATATGAATTAAATCGTAAATCAGTCCTTTTTTATCATGTCCTCTCAATGTTATCCCTGCCAACGCTGTAACCGCTTCGTCAGGACGCCACTTAGCTTTTACAATCCTATCGCCATATTTCGACATAATATCTATGGCCTTAGGACAATTAATTCGGTGTGTTTCTATAATATTTCTTTCCTTGTTGTATCCCACAATTTCATCTCCGGGTATAGGATTACAACACGAAGCTGTCTTCCAGTTTATATAATCCACATCCCCAATTACTAATCCTTTAGGGTTGTCTTTCAGTATTTTATTGATTTTATTCCTCAGCTCACTCTTAACCTTCTTAGTTTGTTTTTTTCTAAATGGATTGGAAATATATTTAAAAAACCCTCCTGATTTACTGTCAATTAATTCTGAAAAACAAGATTTCACATCACTTTTAGTTACCTTATTTTTATTAACGTAATAAAAAAGGTCAATTAAAGAATTATACTGGCAATATTTTCTAAAAGTAATGACATTCTCATTGTTATATTCAATATCAAAATCACTAAAATATTTTTTCAATTTTTCTTCACCGGCATCAAACGATGCTTTATGCTTCTGTTTCAGAGCTTTTTTAATGTGATTAATTGCACGGGGTGTAATCACAAATTCTAACCATTCTGATTCTACTTTCAATGAATTTGTAGTAATAACTTCTATCTGGTCACCACTTTGCAAACGCTCATTCAACGAAACCACCTTATGATTAATCTTTGCCCCCAACGCATTATCGCCTACTTCGGAGTGTATTCCATAGGCAAAATCTAATACAGTAGAACCTTTTGGCAATGTTCTCAAATCTCCATCCATTGTAAAGACACTGATTTCGTCAGTGAATAAATTAAGTTTAAATTCATCGAAAAAATCAATGGTACTATCATGAAACTCACTCTCTTTTAACAGTTGATTGATTTGATTAATCCACTTATCCAAATTAGATTCAAACTTAACATTTTCAAGTTCATTCTTATATTTCCAATGTGCTGCATATCCTCTTTCGGCAATCTCATCCATGCGTTCAGTTCTTATCTGAATCTCCACCCATTTCCCCTCATCACTCATCACAGTAGTGTGTAACGACTGGTAGTCATTAGCTTTGGGATTCAACAAAAAATCCCTATACCTTTTCGGATGAAATTTTTTGTAAATCTTATACACATCCGAAAGCACATTATAACAAGTGGAATGTTCTTGCTCAAAAGGAACATCTACAATAATTCTCACTGCAAAAATATCATACACCTCCTCGAATCGAATGTTTTGCTTTTTCATTTTTTTTGAAATAGAAGTCAACGACTTCATCCGCGCTTCCACCCTATATTTAACACCCGATTCATCCAATTTTTGCTTTATCGGATCCAAAAAAGCATTAATAAAACGATCCCTTTCCGTTTTCGTAATCTGAATCTTTGATGACAATTCTTTATAAACATCCGGTTCGGTATATTTCAAAGCATAATCCTCAAGCTGACTTTTTATTTTATGCAATCCCAAACGGTGTGCCAATGGAGCATAAAAAGACAAGGTTTCCGAAGCAATTTTGAGTTGTGATGCAGGTTTCATTGCATCTAACGTACTCATATTATGGAGTCTGTCTGCCAGTTTTATTAATATCACACGTGTATCCTTAGTCATGGATATTAATATTTTCTTAAAGTTTTCTGCCTGCTTAGAATAAGAAACCGAACTATCAAGCAAAGCATCAATCTTTGTCAATCCGTCAATAATATTTGCAATCTTAGGATTAAACAAATTTTCGATATCCTCAAGGGTATAATCCGTATCCTCTACCACATCATGTAACAAAGCACAAATAATAGAAGTTTCTCCCAGCCCAATATCTCTCGCACAAATACATGCTACCTCTATAGGATGATAGATATAAGGCTCTCCACTCTTCCTTCTCATATCCTTATGCGCCTCAACTGCCAAGTTAAAAGCCTTTCTTATATTCTTCTGCTTCTCTAACGTTGCCTTTGGGCTATTCCAAAGACTAATCAGGTTTTTATACCGTCTAAGAATTTCTTTTTTTTCAGCTTCTAAATCTATTTTATATTCCATAAATTATACTTCAAAATTACGAGAAATACACTCAAAAAATATGACACTCATACTAATTATTGCAAAAGTAGTAAAAAAACCATTTTTTCCTTTTAATTTTTGGGTGTTTTCACGCAAAATCTATCCACTACCCATTAATTTATTGTTTCTATTCTTTTTTTTTCTTAGATTTGCGGATTGAACAAATTATTACATATTAATATTTCATCACTATGAAAAATTTAAAACCATTTATTATCCTGTTTTTAGGATTATTCATTTTTATGAAATCCTTTGCAGCTACTATTTCTGTAAAAGAAGCCGAGTTAGTGGCAAAGAACTTCATTTTGGAAACTTCAAAACTTTACTATGAAAACAAAGACCTCTCAACAATTCATTTAGAATTGGTTAAGACAAAAAGAAGTGAAAATAGTGAACCTTACTATTACATGTTTAACATCAAACCTGAAGGGTTTATTATTGTAAGTGCAGAAACTGCTTTTAATCCTATTTTAGGATACAACTTCAGCGGAATAATTGATACTAAAATTAAAAATACAGTATTTGAAAGTTGGATGCAATATTACGAAGGATATATTGATTATATCAGAAATAATAAATTGTCTCAAACAAAGAAAATGAAAGAAAAGTGGGAAAAATATAACACAACATCTTTTGATTATTCAAAAATAACACCTAAAGATAATATAGCCCCCCTACTTACAAATAAATGGAATCAAGATTATCCATACAATTATTATTGTCCTGAAGATGAAGATGGACCTGGAGGACACGTTTATGCAGGTTGTGTTGCTACAGCAATGAGTATGATTATGTATCACTACAAATATCCAAAGCAAGGCACAGGCACACACAGTTATTATGCATATCCTTATGGTTCTTTAAGTGTAAATTTTGGAGAAACAGAATATAATTGGGATGCTATGGATGACGAAATTAATAGCACCAGTAATACACAAAGTATTCTTGCCATTGCTCAATTACAATACCATTGTGGAGTTTCCGTAAACATGGGATACGCTGCAGATGGAAGTGGTAGCTTTAGCTTTAGAGTTCCTGGAGCTGTTGATAGTTATTTTGGATATCATAACGCTCAATATGTTCAAAAGAGCACTTATTCATTATCACAATGGAACAACCTTTTAACAAATCAACTTGAAAATGGTCATCCTATGTACTATTCCGGTACAGGTTCTGAATACGGACACGCTTTTTGCTTAGATGGAAAACAAGGAGAAGATATGTTTCATTTCAATTTTGGTTGGAGCGGATATCAAAATGGATTTTTTTATTTAGAAGGAGATGGTGCTGTTGGTGGATTTAATAGTAGCCAAGCTGCTGTTATCAACTTTTATCCACCTGAAAACGAATATCCTTATGAATGTACTGAAAAAACAGTAAATACATGTGGTGGAGTTATTGACGATCAAGGCTTTCCTTATGAGTCTTATGCTACAAATGCTAATTGCAAATGGTTGTTAGTTCCTGAATCAGCACAAGATTCCATAACAAAATTTAACTTTGAGTTTTTACATCTTAATTTGGAAGAAGGAGATAAAGTAATCATTTATGATGGAGCAACAGAAGACAGCCCATTAATTGGAGAATATACCGGCACATCTTTACCTAGCAATTTTAGCTCAACAAATGACAGTGTATTAGTTGTATTTAACTCAAATGGTAATGAAACAGACCATGATGGTTTTAGATTAAGATACAAGGCTAAACATCCTAAATTTTGTTTAGGAACAACTACTTACACTGAACCTCAAGGTGTTATTTCTGATGGTAGTGAATCTTTTAATTATTCAAATTCTAATATTTGCCAATACATGATTAAACCTCCATTTGCAAATAACTTAACACTGACTTTCAATAAATTTGATTTGGCTGAAGGTGATAACATATTAATTTATCAAACCAATCCAACACAACAAATTGCTGAATTAACACATGAAAGTAATCCAACATCATTTACATCAACTACAGGATCAATGATGGTTGTATTTAAAACAGATGCTATGTTTAGTGCTGATGGATTTGAAGCTTCTTACATCATTGATAATATTAATGTTGAAGACATTGAAAATATTTCAAAGTTTGAACTTTATCCTAATCCTGCTAATGATAAAATCACATTAAATATGCTTATAAAAAATGAGAAATCAGTAAATGTGAGCATTCATAATATTGATGGAAAAGTAATTGCTAATGATGTAATTAAAAATATGGCAGGTACATTTTACAAGGAATTTGATGTAAGTAACCTTATTCCTGGTGTTTATTTGATGATAGTAGAAACATCAAAAGAAAAAACCACACAACGTTTTATTGTAAAATAAGACCTCAAAATTAATAAACCATAAGAAATAGGCTCTCTACATACAGAAAGCCTATTTCTATATACAATACTTTATATTTGACTTAATATTTTTAATATCTATATGAAACATTTAAAAACAATTTTAATTCTATCTTTAGGATTATTGATAACTATCAATTCTTTTGCCGATACCATTTCTGTAAAAGAAGCAAAAACGGTCGCAAAAAACTTTATTTTGGAAACCTCATCATTATATTATGAAAAAAATAATGATAATATTGATTTAATATTGATTAAGTCAAAAAATAATGAGAAAAACGAACCTTATTATTATATATTTGATATAAAACCTCAAGGTTTTATCATTGTAAGTGCCGAAACTGCCTTTAATCCTATTCTTGGTTATAACCTAACTGAAGATAATCATATTGAAAAAGAAAATCCGGTATTTGAAAGCTGGATGCAGTACTATGCTGACTATATTGATTATATCAGAAGTAATAATTTATCGCAAACTAAAGCGATGAAAGAAAAGTGGGAAAGATATAACACAACCTCTTTTGATTATTTAAAAGCAACACCAAAAGACAATATAGAACCCCTACTTACAAATACATGGAATCAAGATTATCCTTACAATTATTTTTCTCCTTTGGATGAAGAAGGTCCCGGAGGCAGAGTGTATGCCGGATGTGTAGCTACGGCTATGAGCATGATAATGTACCATTACAAATATCCTAAACAAGGTACCGGTTCTCACACTTATTATGCAGAAAATTATGGTTCTTTAACTGCAAATTTTGGAGCAACTGAATATGATTGGGATGCTATGGATGATTTTATTAGCTCAGGGAGCAATCCCCAAACCATATTTTCCATTGCCGAATTACAATATCATTGTGGCGTTTCTGTAAATATGATGTATTCTCCAAACGGCAGTGGAGCTTATAGCGATGATGTACCCAATGCTCTTAAAAATTATTTTGGATATAGTAATGCCGAAATTGCTTACAAAGATTTTAACTCATTAACATCATGGAACAATATATTAACCGAACAATTAGAAAATCACCACCCAATGTATTACTCCGGTTATAGCAATGATGGCGGACATGCTTTTTGTTTGGACGGCAAGCAGGGTGAAGATATGTTTCACTTTAATTTTGGTTGGAGCGGATATCAAAATGGATTTTATTATTTAGAAGGAGATGGTGCTGTTGGTAATTTTTCCAGCGATCAAAAAGCCGTAATTAACTTTTATCCACCGGAAAGTCAGTATCCTTATGAATGTGAAAATAAAACTTTAAATACCGGAGGCGGTATAATTAACGACAATGGTATGCCTTACAAATCCTATCCTACAAATGCTGATTGCAGATGGTTATTAGTACCTAAATCCGTAAATGATTCTGTACAACAATTTGATTTTGAGCTATTAAAATTAAATCTGGAAGCAGGTGATCAATTAACCATTTATGATGGCCCTGATGAAAACAGCCCGATTATTGGCACTTATACCGATGTTATTCCCGAAGAACCCATTCATTCTACAAATGACAGTGTATTAGTTGTTTTTACAACTAATGACAATGAAACAGAACATGATGGATTTAGATTAAGATATAAGGCTAAACTTCCTAAATATTGTAGTGGATTAACAACCTACACCGATTTAGAAGGAAATATTACTGATGGCAGTGGAGATTTTTATTATGCTAACAGTAATATGTGTCAATATCTTATCAAACCTGAAAATGCCGATAAAATAACACTTACATTTAATACATTTGATTTAGCCGAAGGTGATTTTATTGTGTTATACGAAATGAACCCCACACATCTTATTACAACATTGACCCATGAAAGCAATCCAACTTCGTACGTATCTAATACCGGAAAAATGATGGTTATGTTTAGAAATACAAACTTATTTAATGCTGATGGATTTGAAGCCTCTTATGTCGCTGAAAAAATTGGTACGGAAGATATTCCTGAAAGTTTTGAAAAACTAAATCTTTATCCAAATCCGGCTTCTGATAAAATTACATTAGAAATGGAAATAAAAAATGAAAAAGCTGTAAAAGTAAGCATTTGTAATATTGACGGAAAAGTAATTGCCAATGATATCATTCAGAATATGGCGGGAATGTTTTATAAAGAATTTGACCTTAGCAAACTTACTTCCGGCATTTATTTAATGGTTATTGAATCATCAAAAGACAAAACCACACAACGCTTTATGGTGAAATAATCACAACCAAATTAATAAACCTCTGATTTTTAAGGATTTATCAAAAAAGTGCTTTATTTGTTTCATTTGGAATAAATAAAGCATTTTTTTATTGCTGTAGAGTGTTTTTTTGTATATTTGTTTAACAAAAAGTTAGCGGTCATTGGGTGAAGAACCTTACAAGTTAGATAGTTTTAAATTAAATGAGAATAGAAAGGCATAATATAAAAGGTATATGTATAGCTGAGTTGATTTCAGATAATATTATAATTCATAAAAATGAAGATGGTTTTGATTTGTTGGGAAACTTATATTATCAAGGCTTTGACAAAGTAATTATTCATGAAAAAAATATAACACCAGATTTTTTCGACCTAAAAAATAAAATGGCAGGAGAAATATTACAAAAATTTTCAAATTATCGTGTTCGCTTGGCAATCGTAGGCGACTTTTCAAAATATAGAAGTAAAAGTATTAAATCAACTTAATTTTAATACTTATCAGTTCAATTTTTATGATAAGTTTATATGCAAATAATGAAGATTATATAGTAATAGAACATTTTGATAAAACATCTAATAATAAGTTACCTGCATTAAAAATAAATGGAAATTATATTTCACCAAAAGATGGGGTGGATAACTTAGAGCTAAGAAATCTCGTTATTAAGAAACTACAACATGATGGCATTAAAGGTAATATTAGCTCCTCATTAAAAATTAAAGAAATAACCACTAAGGAAATATGGGCTAATAATCAAGTACAGCTTTTTAAAGTTGTTTTAGAATACGCACAAATTGATGGTGTAGCTGTTGTGAAAAATCATAAAGTACAGATAATTCTTTCTGGAATGCCAACAGAAGCAATATTTATTGCAGATTTAGATAATGATTATTTTTATGAAATATATACAAATATATTTATGGGATCTGGTATTATTAGTGAAGATATTTTAGGTTATAATGTTGTTTCGGGCAAATCATATCATCTTTCAAAACGTTTTAAGGAAAATTTACATTTATATATTGATAAAGGTATTTTAAAGGTTAATATTAAATCTTATTCTAACAATAAAAATACTCAAAGTGAAAATATAGGGTCTCTCACTGTAAAAGAGCATAATCATAAAAACGAACTTTTTATTAAATATGATAACGCTCATAATTAAGGATAAAACACCCTCAAAAAGCCAAATCACCTAAGTTTTTCGTATTTCTCCGATATATTTACCTAAAATTAATTACTTTTGCAAAAAATTTGAATATTCTTATATCATGATAAATATAACATTACCGGATAATAGTGTAAAACAACACGAAGCAGGCGTTACGCCGATAGATATTGCCAAAGAAATTAGTGAAGGATTGGCAAGAAATGTCATTTCCGCATCCTTTAACGGAAAGACTGTAGAAACCTCAACACCATTAAAAGAAGATGGTAGTTTGGTGCTATACACCTTTAATGATAAGGAAGGGAAGAAAGCATTTTGGCACTCTTCTGCACATATTTTAGCACAAGTGTTGTTGCATTTTTACCCGGACGCAAAATTAACCATTGGTCCTGCTATTGATAATGGATTTTATTATGATGTTGATTTTGGGGATAATGTGGTTACGGAAAATGATTTTGTGAAGTTTGAAAAGAAATTTTTAGAGTTCGCCCGTGAAAAACATGAATTCTTATTGCGTGAAATGTCTAAAAAAGATGCCCTTGATTATTATAAGGAACGTAATAATGAATATAAGATAGAGTTAATTGAAAATTTGGAGGATGGCGATATTACATTTTGCGACCACAGCGATTTTACCGACTTATGTCGAGGAGGACACATTCCGCATACCGGTTTTGTAAAAGCTGTAAAAGTAACCAGTGTGGCCGGAGCTTATTGGAGAGGTGATGAGAATAATAAGCAATTGACACGTGTGTATGGTATTTCTTTCCCAAAACAAAAAGATTTGAAAGAATATCTTCAATTATTAGAAGAAGCCAAGAAACGTGATCATAGAAAATTAGGAAAAGAATTGGAAATCTTTACGTTCTCTCAAAAAGTGGGATTAGGATTGCCGTTATGGTTGCCCAAAGGTGCGATTTTAAGAGAGCGTTTGGAGCAATATTTGAAAAGAGTACAGCAAGAAGCCGGTTATCAACCGGTAATTACGCCGCATATCGGAAATGTAAATTTATACAAAACATCCGGACACTATCAAAAATATGCTGCCGATTCTTTCAGACCAATTACCACACCACAGGAAGGGGAAGAGTATTTCTTAAAACCAATGAACTGCCCGCATCATTGTGAGATTTTTGGTCACAAACCACACTCTTACAAAGATTTACCTATTCGTTTGGCAGAATTTGGAACGGTATATCGTTATGAGCAGAGTGGAGAGTTACACGGATTGACAAGGGTAAGAGGATTTACACAAGATGACGCCCATATTTTCTGTATGCCAGAGCAAGTGAAAGGCGAATTTAAAAATGTAATGGGTATTGTGTTACAAATCTTCAAAGCCTTAGAATTTAAAAACTTTACAACACAGATTTCTTTGCGAGACCCTGATAATCCGAGTAAATATATTGGTTCGGATGAGAATTGGGAGAAAGCAGAACAAGCAATTATTGAAGTTGCTCAGGAAGAGGGATTGGATTATGTGATAGAATACGGCGAAGCCGCTTTCTATGGTCCTAAAATGGACTTTATGGTAAAAGATGCATTGGGAAGGTCTTGGCAATTGGGAACCATACAAGTGGATTACAATCTTCCTGAACGTTTTGATTTAGAATATGTTGGTAGTGATAACCAAAAACATCGTCCGGTGATGATACATCGTGCACCATTTGGTTCTATGGAACGTTTTGTGGCGGTATTATTAGAACATTGTGCCGGAAAATTCCCGCTTTGGCTTACACCGGATCAAGTAATTATCTTGCCAATTAGTGATAAATATCAAAAATATGCACAAAAAGTTTTATCTTTGCTAAATAATTACGATATTCGCAGCGAAATTGACGGAAGATCAGAAAAAACCGGAAGAAAGATACGTGATGCTGAGGTAAAACATATTCCTTATATGTTGATTGTTGGAGAGAAAGAAGCAGAAGAAGGAACGGTCTCTGTCAGAGAACATGGTGTTGGCGACTTGGGAAGCATGAAAATCGCTGATTTTGCAGAAATGATAAGTAAAAAAGTAAAAGAAATGATGGGATAAGATATGATATCTTACCTTTTATCTCATTTACAAATTATTGATAATTTTTAAAAAACATTGAGTTATAGGAACGCGAAGACATTTTAGAGGTAGAAAACCTTTTAAAAAAGAGAATCCTCACAGAATCAACCAACAAATTAAAGCACACATGGTACGTGTGGTTGGGGATAATATTGAAAATGACATCTATGATATAAAAGATGCATTGGCAATGGCAAGAGAAAAAGAATTGGATTTAGTTGAAATATCTCCAACAGCTCGACCTCCTGTTTGTAAAATTATTGATTACAATAAGTTTTTGTACGAACAGAAAAAAAAGCAAAAAGAGATTAAAGCCAAGACCTCTAAAGTTGTGGTTAAGGAAATTCGATTAAGTCCGAATATTGATGAACATGATTTTAATTTTAAATTAAAACATGCACAAAAATTTTTGCAAGATGGTGCAAAAGTAAAAGTTGATGTGTTTTTTAGAGGACGTTCAATAGTTTATAAAGATCAGGGGCAATATCAGTTATTAAAATTTGCAGATGATTTGGAAGAATTTGCTAAAGTAGAAAGACTTCCTAAAATGGAAGGAAAGCGAATGATTATGATATTAGCACCTAAAAAGACAAAGAATTAGTAATGATAAACAATTGCTAATTAAAGAAATGCTGAAATTAAATTAAATAATTTATATAATTAATTAACTAAAAGGATATAAAATGCCTAAGATGAAAACAAAATCCAGTGCAAAAAAACGTTTTTCGTTTACAGCTACTGGAAAAGTTAAAAGAAAACATGCGTATAAGAGTCACATTTTGACCAAAAAGAGCAAAAAACGTAAAAGAAATTTAACCAAAGTGGTTACAATGGAAAATTGCGATGCTAGAGTAATACGTAAATTGATTTCTAAGTAAAAAAAATTAATGTTTAATCTACTGTAAGCTGAAAGACTTCCTTAGAGAGAAGCGCTGCAGTAAAAAAAGAAAATTATGCCAAGATCAGTAAATCATGTTGCTGCAAAAGCAAGAAAGAAAAAAATCTTTAAAAAGGTAAAAGGGCAATTTGGTCGTCGTAAAAATGTGTGGACGGTTGCCAAAAATGCATACGAAAAAGGACAACAGTATGCATATAGAGATAGAAGAAATAAAAAACGTGAATTCAGAAAATTATGGATTCAGCGTATTAATGCCGGAGCTCGTTTGAACGGAATGTCTTATTCTGAATTAATGGGTAAATTGCATAAAAACAATGTTGAATTAAATAGAAAAGCATTAGCAGACCTTGCTATGAATCATCCTGAGGCTTTCACAGCAGTGGTTGATTCTGTAAGATAAAGTCTTTTTGCAAGCAAATTGTCAATAAGACAATACTTGTGCTAAGAAATTCTAACCTTTAATTTTGAGAGGATAATATCTTATTTACAATGTAAATACGGATTTTATCCTCTTAATTTTTTATCCCAACTTCACTATTTAGTATTATTAATTTACAAGCTATTAGCCTTTGGACTTTAGTCCTTGGCTTTTTAAGTTTGATGAATGACTATAAATAATATAATTGCTAAAGACAAAACACTAAAAAACAAAGATTATTAGAGGTATATCTAGTTTTCAATTTTCTTGTGCCTAGTACTTACTATTTTTAAAAATTTCCTTATATCTTTGTTAATTATTTTAATGATATGTTTACTTTATCATAATTTTATGAAAAAACTTTTTTTAGTTTTCACAGAATTTCCACCAAAATTTGGAGGAATGCAAACTCATGCACTTAATATGAGCAATATTTTATCAAAATCGTATCAAGTAATTGTGTATACATATAAAAGCGTTGATTTGATAAAAGAAGCTAGCGACTTTGACTCTAAAATGGATTTCCCTATTCATAGAGTGCTTTCAAGAGTAAGTTTTTATGGAAATATAAGAATACTAAAACAGGAAATATTAAAACATAAACCAGATTTAATTTATTCAAGCACAGTATTTTATGGAGTTTTAAAACAATATACTTCTACGCCTATTATATGTAGAAGTGTTGGTAATGATATATTACGACCTTGGATAATATATCCTTTTAAGTTTGGAAGTAAACTTATAGATAATTATTTGACAGATAATTTATTCAATAGTATTAAAAAAAATCTTAGTAAACCGCCTTTTCTTGATATTATTTTTGTAAAAAAAAGAAAAAAATTGGCAATAGAAGCTGCAAAAAGTGCTAATCTAATTTTAAGTAATAGTAATTTTACTCAGAACATCTTTCTCGAACATAACATAAATAATAGTACAATTCTAGTTGGTGGTGTAGATTCAAAACATTATGAGAAGCCTGTAAGTTTTGACAAAAATATGAATAGAAATAAATTGGGATTTTCACCTGAAACATTTTTAATTATAACATCAGGGCGGTTTGTAAAGAAGAAAGGTATTGATTTTTTGATAGATTCATTTATTAAACTAGAAGAAACATATAATAATATAGAGTTTATTATAATTGGAGATGGCCCTATGAGAGATCAATTAGAACTGCAAGCTTCAGTATCCTCAAAAATTCATTTTACAGGTAAAAAAACACAAACTGAAATTAGAGAATATTATTGGATTTCTGATTTATATGTACTTGGAAGTAGGGTTGTTAAAAATGATAAAACGGGATTTAAAGATGTTGAGACAATGGGTAGAGTTTTATGTGAAGCAAATGCAGCATCACTTCCTGTTCTTGCGTCAGATAGTGGAGGAATAAGTTCTATAATTGAACACAAGATAAATGGATTATTATATGAAACAGATAATTTTGAATCTTTTAAAAATTATTTTGAATTAATCTATAAAAATAAAGAATTGAGTGATGATTTAGTTGATAAAGGACTTATTAAAGCCCGTAATGAATTTGACTGGTCTGTATTAGCAAAGAAGCATATTAATATTTTTGAATCAATGAGTTAATTAGTATATTATAAAGTTCTGAACATTAGTTTTTAATAAAATTAAAATATAGAAATGCAAACTTTTGCCTATTTAAACAGTCTATTATCCACAAAAAAACAGCAATTTTGGAAGTAAAATAATTAATATCTACATATTTTCCATAAATATTTATGTAAAGTTAATTTTTATGTTTGTTTATTCAAATAGATTTTCTATATTTGTCATGATATAATTTGCTGGAGAAATAATTGTACTAATTTAAAGTAATAAACAATAATGAAAGCAAAAATTATTATTTGGATTTCTATATTACTATTTGGAATAATATTAACAAGTTGTGTTGTTAGCAATTCTAAATTTTTTGCGAATATCATTGACACAAATGATCCATCATATGGATATACTCCTGAAAATCCAATTACGATAAAAAATGCAAATTTAAATAATAGTATTAGGTCTTCTTATTATTATTTATCTAGACTCAGAACTGAAAAAGGCAATAAACTTCAGTTAATTCAGAGATTTTCAGTTATAAATCCAAATTATGAGAAACCGGCAATTCCATTAAAAAATAAATATACTGGACAACCATTAAGTTATGGAACAGGGCCTCTTTTAGATTGTTATGTGTTAGTACCTAAAAATGAAATAGATACGATTACTCTTTATATAAATCCATATTTGAAAGGAAAAGTTAAAATTCCTGTTGGACTAAAATTTGAAAGCGAATAAATCACTAATTAACAGTAATTTATATTGTAATTATAAAATAAAAATGTGGTATATAAAAATCCACAAATTGTTCTTTGAATTAATAAATCATCGTTAATTTTATTATCATTTTATAAATTTAAATAATAATAAAAAAATATAATGAAAATAAAATCAAAAAAAGGTGGTTTATTTTAATGAATTGTATAGTTTTGCTAAGAAATTAATTTTTTAATAAAAAAGTTAAAATAAAAATAAAATGAATCTAGAAAAAGTAATGAGTAACCTGGAGCAAAAGCATCCGGGAGAAAAAGAGTATCTTCAAGCGGTACGCGAAGTGTTAGAAACTATTGAAGGAGTTTTAGAAGAAAACCCTCAATTTGAAGCAAATGCAATTATTGAAAGAATTGTAGAGCCTGATAGAATTTTTACATTTAAAATTCCATGGGTAGATGATGAAGGTAAAGTTCAAGTGAACCTTGCTTATAGAGTACAGTTTAACAACGCTATTGGGCCATACAAAGGAGGATTACGTTTCCACCCAAGTGTTAACTTAAGTATCTTAAAATTCTTAGGTTTTGAGCAAATCTTTAAAAATGCCTTAACAACATTACCTATGGGTGGTGGTAAAGGTGGTTCTGACTTCAACCCTAAAGGAAAATCTGACGCAGAAGTAATGAGATTCTGTCAAGCCTTTATGTTAGAATTATGGCGTGTGATAGGACCTGAAACTGATGTTCCTGCCGGAGATATAGGTGTTGGTGGAAGAGAAATCGGTTACTTATACGGAATGTATAGAAAATTAGCAAGAGAAAATACTGGTGTACTTACAGGAAAAGGAAGAGAATGGGGTGGCTCATTAATTCGTCCTGAGGCTACTGGTTTTGGTGGTATTTATTATACAACTAACATGCTTGCTGATTATAACGATACTATTAAAGGTAAAACAGTTGCTTTATCCGGATTTGGTAACGTAGCTTGGGGTGCTGCTCTAAAAGCTACTGAATTAGGCGCTAAAGTAATTACTGTTTCAGGACCTGACGGATATATCTATGATGAAAATGGTATTTCAGGTGAAAAAATCGATTATTTATTAGAGCTAAGAGCTTCTAACAATGACGTTGTTGCTCCTTACGCTGATAAATTCCCTGGATCTAAATTTGTTGCAGGTAAAAAACCTTGGGAAGTAAAATGTGATATTGCTATTCCTTGTGCTACTCAAAATGAGTTAGCCGGAGAAGATGCTCAAAATCTTTTAGATAATGGCGTAAAATATGTAGCTGAGTTATCAAACATGGGTTGTAGACCAGAAGCGATTGAACTTTTCCACAAAAATAAGATTCCATTTGGACCTGGAAAAGCAGTTAACGCTGGTGGTGTTGCTGTATCTGGTTTAGAGATGTCTCAAAACTCTATGAAGTACAACTGGACTTCTAAAGAAGTAGATGCTAAATTACACCAAATTATGACCGATATTCATGCAGCTTGTAAGAAATACGGACAAGAAAGCGACGGATACATTAACTATGTAAAAGGAGCTAACATAGCCGGATTCTTAAAAGTAGCTAACTCTATGGTTGAGCAAGGCATAATTTAATAACGAAAGTTTTCAATATAAAAGGGCGTTTGGAACATGTTTCAAACGCTCTTTTTCTATGTAGCAAAATTTTATATCATTTACCTTTTAAAAACTTAATTCCCTTTAACTCCTTTAATAGTTCAAAAAGCTATTTTACAAACATAGCAATAACTATTTCATAAATATCTTTAAAAACAAAATATTTACAAACAATCTGACGTTTTTGAAAAAACGATTTAATCACCCGTTTTTTATTCCTTAATCATTAATTATCACACAACCAAAAACAGTGAAAGAAAACAAGAACATACCCTATTATTTGATTATAGTCGGACTTTTTATTGCTCTAAAATTTGGGTTTAGACTATTAGATAATAGCGACTTGATTTTTCTGCTAAAACCTGTAAACGAACTCTTGGAAATTTTAACAGGTTCACATGCTATTTTCCTTTTGGATGAAGGATATTATCATGAAACTTTAAATATATGTATTGAAAAATCTTGTTCCGGATTTGACTTCTGGATGTTGAGTTTTGTACTATTTTCCTACTTATTCATCAAAAATATATACAAACCTATTCATAAAATTTTGGCAATACCTCTTGCTTTCATCAGCACTTATGGGCTTACTATTTTTGTGAATACCTCAAGGATTTTTGCATCCATTATTGTCCATGCACATACTAAAAATATTTTACCAAACCAACAAAGTATGATACATGAATCTGTTGGAATAATTACCAATCTGACATTTTTGGTATTAGCTTACATATTAATTGAGGAGACTTCTAAAAACAGTAAAATTCGAGGCGTAAACAAATATAAATACCGGAGTTTACCTTAGTAAATGAGGATTTTATATTTGTGAAACAACGAAGAAGTTTGCATTTTTAGAAGTCCCCTTGAAAAAATTTTAACCATAAACATTATGCGCAACTTACTTAATCCTAAATGGCTTTTTATCATCAACACCTTACCGATTATTGTGTTGTTTTTGCTCTTATTTGGACAATTCAACATCATTAAAACCTTATTGGAACCGGAAAACATTATGCTTTGGAAAATTTTTGGACTGTCCTTGGGTTCTCTCGGTTTCTTGAATTTTATTTTTGCTGTTTTTCTGACCTTGAAAAAAAAGAAAGTTCCCGCTTGGTATGGGTTACTGGCATTGCTCTGCTATATTCCTTTTGTTTACTTATACACTTATCATCTGAACGAGATTATCCCTTCCAATATACCGCAATGGATGATTTCCGGTAATGTGTTTTTATATACAGGCACCTTTCTAATGCCGACACTTGCCTATTCTTTATTTATTTTGGTGGTTCAATTTACCCAAAAAGATAAAGAACATAACGCTTGGATTAATTTCCTGATTGCCATTAGCATTCCGATTTTGGGGTATTTATTTTCACAAATTATTCTTCCTTTATGGAAATATCTTGGTGACAAATTTAGATTTAATCTTCATGTATTCTTAATTTTCATTATTGTTATTACATTGGTTTTCCTCTTTTTCTTAATTCGAGGCACTTTTATTATTATCAATAAAAAATCAAAAAACTTTCAAAAGCATCATTTAATCTGGAAAATCCCGATTACCATTATTTTTCCTTTGTTCGGATTAATTATAAATAATCATGGCTTTCCAACCAGTTTCTTCACAGAAGATAATGCGGGTATTTTTGGTAATTTCAACAATATTTGGTTTTATATTCTTGCCTTAGCAAATGGTATTTTACTTTGTTTGCCGGAATTTAAGAACAAAAGAAACCGACTATTTTTATTTATCGGTCGTAATATCACTTTTGCTTACACATTATATTTCTTTTTGGTATTCTTGCCTTTTTTACCCTTGTCAGTTTTCGCAATTATCGGAATTGGTAGTGGATTTTTAATGTTAGCCCCTTTAGTATTGTTCATCATTCATGCCAATGAACTTTCAAAAGATGTTAGACATCTAAAAACATGGATATCTAAAAAATTAATTATTACAATTTCCGTATTGGGCTTTTTAGTCATTCCAACTTTTATAACCCTATCGTATTTGAAAGACAAACATGTTTTGAACGAAACATTAGCTTATTTGTACAGTCCTGATTATTCAAAAAAATATGATATTGATAAAAAATCGCTCCAAAAAACGCTTAATGTTATAAATGGACATAAAAATTATCGAAATGGTCAGGATATGGTCATGTTTAGCCATAAAAAACCTTACCTTTCATCCTATTTCAATTGGTTAGTAATGGATAATTTGACGCTATCTGATAAAAAAATCAACTTTATTGAAAGGATATTTTTTGGCGAAACCTCTTTTGAATTACCTCCAGAACGTATGTGGAAAGATCATGTTGAAATCACCCATATTTCATCCAACAGCACCTATGACAAAACACAACAAGCTTGGAAAACCTGGGTGGATTTAGAAATTACCAACAAAAATAAACATGGTGGATTTGCGGAATATGCCACCACAATTGATTTACCTGACGGCTGTTGGATTAGCGATTACTACTTGTATGTTGGCGACAAAAAAGAGTATGGAATCTTAGCTGAAAAGAAGGCTGCCATGTGGATATTTTCTCAAATTAGAAATGAAAATAAAGATCCGGGTATTTTGCACTACCTAACAGGAAATAAAGTAGCTTTTAAGGTGTTTCCTTTTTCAAAAAATGAAGTCAGAAAAACAGGCATTGAGTTTTTGCATAAAGAACCTTTACAACTCACTATTGATAATCATACCATAAACTTAGGAAATCAACAAGCTCAAAATCAATTTAAAAATATTGAAACAGAGAATATTATTTATGTTTCATCACAAGAAAAACAAGCATTACAAAAGGTTAAACGCAAACCTTATTTTCATTTTTTAATTGATGCTTCAACAGGCAAGAAAAGCCATGCAACAGATTTTATTGAAAGAATAGAAAAGGTATTGAATACACACAAGCCTCTTGTCGAAAATGCAAAAGTCAGCTTTGTAAACACCTATGTAAATACCACTTCATTGGATGAAAACTGGGAAGAACAATATAAAAACCAACCTTTTGAAGGTGGTTTTTACTTAGATAGAGCCATAAGACAAACACTGTTTGATGCTTATAAAAATACATCAAAAACATATCCAATAATGGTAGTCGTTACCGACAGTATTCAGCAAGCTATTTTGGAGAAAGATTTTGCAGACCTCAAATTTACATTTCCTGAAAACAACTTGTTTTTCAACCTTGATGAAAACGGTATGTTACAGGAACATTCTCTCATTAAAAATCCCACAAAACAGCTATCCAAAACTCATCGCGAATGCATGTTTTGTGATACCGTTTTAGCATATAAGCTCCCAAATGGCTCTATAGCTTATTTGCCAAATAACAATCAGCCAAGTATTGTCTTGAAAAAAGATATTTTTGATGTAACAGAAAAAGATATCAAAGAAAAAAATTGGTTGTCTGCACTAACCATGCAAGGGCAATGGTTATCTCAAATCTTACACCCTGAAACATCAGATAAAGGCTGGCTAAATTTGGTGAAATACAGTTTTATTTCAAAAATAATGACACCGTTAACCTCCTATTTAGTAGTGGAAAATGAAGCACAAAAAGCCATGTTAAAGAAAAAACAAAAACAAGTTTTATCGGGCAACAAATCTTTAGACCTTGGTGAAGACACCCAACGTATGAGTGAACCTCATTTACTTTGGTTAATCGTACTTTTTGGCATTATATTATGGTTCAGAAAACGAAAAAAACGACAATTCATAAAACAATAATTAAAAAAAGTTTACTCTTGTTTTCTGATGCTTTTATATTTATATTTGCACCATATAAAATTACACAGTAACATAAACTTAAAAAATAAAAATTATGATATCAACTATGAAAATCGAAGCTAAAGTAAATGAAGGCTTCAAAACCGAAATTGGATGTTCAAATCCTTTTATCATTGATCAACCTAAAGCTGCCGGAGGAAATAATTTAGGTCCTAATCCGCTTGAAGTTTTCCTTTCATCATTAGGCGCATGTGTTTGTGCTATTGGAAGAATTATTTCTAACCAAAAAAGACTTAATGTAAAAATGATTAATGTAGAAGTTCAAGGCGATATTGACAAAGATTTCTTATTAGGAAAAACAAAAGAAGGCAGAGCCGGTTTCCAAGAAATTAGAATGAATGTGGAAATAGATGCTGATATGACAGCAGCAGAAAAAGAAGCTTTTGTAGGTGAAATTGCATCAAGATGTCCTGTAGCTGACAATATTAAATTAGAAAGTGTGGTTAAAGCAAATATAATTTAATCAATATTTTACATTTTAATAAAAGAGGTTGTTTATAATAAAATGAACAACCTCTTTTCATCTATAACTTTCAAAAAAAATATAAAATTCTAACAAATCTTTTTGACAAGCAATAAAAACACAAAAAAGTTGATTACCAAATAACTAACACCTATCCCCTATTCTTTATCTCATTTTTAATTTGAAAATCTTAACTTTTTGAAGAATTAGGTAAATAAAAATATATTTTGCCATGTCAAAAAAATGTATTTTCTTTGTAATGATATAAAAAAACATCATATAAACATCTACCTTATCACAAATAAGGAATAGTTCTTTGACTCTTTTACGAAATAAGAATGATTTAAAATTGATAGTAATAATTAATTAAGTGAGAAGGAATATATAAGCAAAATAATGAAAGTAAAAGAATTTAAACAACATTTTCTTACAGCTTTACAACATGAACCTACCGATGGGCAAAATAAAGTAATTCACAAAATGATTGAATTTGCACTATCAGTCAATGAAAGAGAATTATTTTTATTAAAAGGATATGCCGGCACAGGAAAAAGCACATTAATTGGTGCACTTATCAAATCTTTATCTTCTTTACGAAAAAAATTTGTACTTTTGGCTCCTACAGGAAGAGCGGCAAAAGTACTTTCTGGTTATTCCAACTCTCCTGCATTAACCATTCACAAAAAATTATACCGAATTTACACCAAAAAAAATGGAAGCGTAACGGTAACCTTAAACAAAAATTTGCATAGAAATACTATCTTCTTTGTTGATGAAGCTTCAATGATTCCTGATAGCAATAATGATAATAATTATTATAATCAACGAAATCTATTAAATGACTTAATCGAATATGTTTATAATGGAAAATATTGTAAATTAGTATTAATTGGCGATGTTGCACAATTGCCTCCCGTAGGATTAATTATTAGTCCTGCACTCAATGAAAGCAAACTTCGATTGTCATATTCTATTGATTTATTTTCTGAAATATTAACTGAAGTGGTAAGACAAGAGGAAGCTTCCGGTATATTATATAATGCCACATCATTGAGAAACAAACTCATTGCAAGAGATTTAAATCTGCCCTTATTCACCACCCTAAACAAAACACAGATTAATCGCATAAACGGACAGGATTTAGAAAATTTATTATCGGATAGCTTTAACGGAAGTGGTATCGAAAAATCTGTGATGATTACCCGTTCTAATAAACGTGCTAATATTTATAATCAAGAAATCAGACAACGTATTCTCTTTAAAGAAGATGAGATTAGTGCCGGAGATTACATGATGGTGGTTAAAAACAACTATTTCTGGTTAGATAAAGATTCAAAAGCCGGTTTTATTGCCAATGGCGATATTATTGAAGTGCTAAAAATTCGTAATATTGAAGAACAATACGGGTTTCGTTTTGCCGATGTTTCTATCCGCTTAGTTGATTATCCCGAAGAAGCAGAACTGGATGTGAAATTACTCCTCAATACAATTTCTTCCGAAAGTCCGGCATTGACTTATGAAGAAAATCAACAGTTTTTTGAAAATGTAATGGAAGATTATTCAGATATCGCCAATCGTAAAACCCGTTTGGAAAAACTAAAAACAAATCCATATTTCAATGCTTTGCAGGTAAAATTTTCTTATGCACTAACCTGTCATAAAACTCAAGGCGGACAATGGGAAACCGTATTTGTAGAGCAAGGATTTTTTAAACCCGATATGCTAAATATCGAATACCTACGGTGGCTTTATACAGCAATTACCCGAGCTACCAAACAGTTGTATCTTGTTAATTTTAATAAAGAATTCTTCGAAAATGAAGAAGAATATATTACCTATGATTAAAATCAATTAGTAATTTACAATTAGCAATAAAATTTTTTATCTTTTTTAATGCTTCTAATGGTTTAAAACAGTCAGCAACTAATTATCAAACGTATTTCCTTGTCGGATGTCTCCGGTAGTAAATCCTTTTTTAAACCATTGCTTTCTTTGAGCAGATGTTCCATGTGTGAAGTTATCAGGCACAACATAACCTTGACTTTTCATTTGGATTCTATCATCTCCAACAGCTTCAGCAGCATTAAAAGCTTCTTCTAAATCTCCGGACTCCAATATATTTTTCATCTTTTGAGCATGGTGTGCCCATACACCGGCATAAAAATCTGCCTGTAATTCCACATCAATATTCATTTTTCGATGAACATCTTTACTTACCTTGCCCCGCATTTGACTAACTTTTGACAAGGTTCCCATTAAGTTTTGAATATGATGCCCAACTTCATGCGCAATGATATAGGCTACGGCAAAATCACCTTTTGCACCCAATTTGCGTTGCAATTGTTGCAAAAAATTCAAGTCTAAATACAATTTATAATCACCCGGACAGTAAAAAGGTCCGGTAGCAGCACTCGAATACCCACAAGCCGATTGTGTGGATTGGTTGAATAAAACCAATACAGGTTCTTGATATTTTGCCCCATTTTCCTTAAAAATTTTATGCCAAACATCTTCGGTATCTGCCAAAACCACTTTCACAAAATCTGTCAGCTCCTGTTCTTGGGCAGAAGGCTGATAATTTTTTTGTGTAGTAGTATTAGATTGACTCCCTGTATCTAAAAATTGGAAAATAACTGACGGATCTCCGCCCAAGAATAACATTACAAGTGCTATGATTATTCCTACAATTCCTCCTTTTATGCCTACTTTTCGGGCTTTACTCCCTCCTCCCCTTCTGTCTTCTACATTTGTACTTTGTCGTCGTCCTTTATAACGCATAACTTATGTTTTTTAAAAAATATTTGAAGATAATTCAGGCCATTTCATATCCAGTTTTCTCATATTTTCATAGACAATCTTGGCTGTGAAATAGAGCTTTTGCCAATTGGTATCAGCCGGAATAATATGCCATGGCACATCGTTACATCGTTCAAAAATAGTTTTATAAGCTGCCAAATACTGTTCAGCTTTTAATCTTGTTGTCCAGTCGCTATCATGGTGTTTCCAATTTTTTCTTCTAATTTGCAAACGCTCTTCCAATCGCTCCTTTTGAACATCTGAAGATACATTCAAGAAAAATTTAAGAATAAGCGTTCCGTTTTGCATCAGTAACTTTTCAAAAAAGTTAATCATCTCATACCTTTCCTCCACTACATTTTCAGGAATATATTTTTCAACCGATGGCACTAAAATATCCTCATAATGAGAGCGATTAAAAATTGTGAAATGCCCTTTTGCCGGCACTCGTTGATGCACTCTCCACAAGAAATCATACATATATTCTGTTTCCGTAGGTTTTTTGAATGGAGCTACACTATATCCCGCCGGTTTGCAATGTCTTAACAAACCTCTTGCCACACCGTCCTTTCCGGCAGCATCTAATCCTTGTAAAACAATCAATACACTATGCTTTTCTTCCGCATACATTTTATATTGCAACTCTCCTATTTCTTTAAGAAGCTCATCCGTTTTTTCTTTTGTTTTTTTCTTATCTAAAGATTTATCAAGTGTTTTTTCGAAAAAATTTTTACCCATGATTTACTGTATTAATATATTGTATTAAAATTTTAAGGTCGCAAGATAATAAAAATATGGAAAGTGTCACAAAAAATTGAGATAAAAAACATGCTATATTGCCGTTGACTGAATTATTAAGAAGTGAAAGACTATTCAATATTTTCTCGCAAAGACTAATCAAAAGTTGTATTTTTCAATAAGCTTAGGTCTAACTCTTTTCCAACTTCATGAACGGATTGTAACTTATATTTCTTCAGCAACTTTTCTAATCTGGAAAAATTAGCACCCACTTTTTGATATAACTTTTTTGTTTTTAGGAAACTTTTTGTAGGTACACGCGGCGAATGAACATCAAATTCTCTTGGATGAAAATAGTACATATTGTAGTTAGCTGAATTTGAGATAAAATCCGTCAAAAAATAAGGATATGCCCTAAAATATCCGCCCCCACCATAAATGAATCTAAAGCATTTAATACCAAATGTACTTATGGGAAACTCTATAATTTTTTCCCCTCCAAAATCTATAGTTGATAATTGTTGATAGGGAAATTTTTGAAAATGCCCATGTGTATGAAATCCTACATTTATCGAACTGTCATACAATATGTTATATTTAGGTAACAACTTTAAAAAAGTAATATTTTGATCAGTTATACCAAAACCCGGTGCTCGAAAAGACAACGGCTCATACCCCGAAGCCTTAAAAAGCACTTCTTTTGTTTTAGATAAATCTTTTTCAAACTCCTCTACGGTAAAATTCGATAAGTAAGTGTGATAATACGTATGAATACCTATATCATGTCCACCATCTGCAATAGCTTTTAATAGTGAGGGATATTTTTCACCTATCCAACCCAATGTAAAAAATGTAGCCTTTGTATCATGCTTTTTCAGAAATAATAATATCTGCTGAACAATATTTTCCAAATGAGAGGGGTGCTCATCCCATTTCGTACTATATTTATTATATGGATGCTCCAAAATATGAAACCAATCTTCTAAATCAAATGTGAGAATATTTAATTTATCCATTTAGAGCATTTATTTTTTTATTGTTAATTTAAAAAGCAAATATAAGATTTATTCTAAAATTAAGTATATTCGCAAAATAATTTAGAATTGAAAAGATGCAATTTTCTGACGTAAAAAAGAAAATTAACGAGAATAAAAACCTAAAAGAATTAGTTGATGTAGGATTATTTATGGTCATTACCATAACCCTGCATCTGTTGTGGTGGAATGTCATTTGGAAACATAAGGAAATGCTATATATTGACCGTTTGGCTGATTTTATGGCTTATTGGTTATATCGAAGTTCCGATGTTATTTTAAATCTCCTTCAATTTCCACACAAAGCATTTAATAATTCTTTCTATTTCGAATACGGTTATATTGATATTATACGAAGTTGTTCCGGATTAAAACAATTCTATCAAATATTCTTTCTATTGTTAATCTTTCCTGGAAATTGGAAACCAAAAGTGTGGTATATTCCATTGGGAATGATTATCTTGTACCTTGTCAATATTATGCGTATTATTATTCTTGCTTATGTGTTGAAATACTTCCCGGAATATTGGCATTTTTCTCATGATTGGATTCTTCGACCGTTCTTTTATGTGGTTATTTTTTATCTTTGGATAACTTATGTTAAGAAGTTAGCGTAATAGTGAATTTATACTATTATTTGTTTTTCAATGCTTTATAAAATATGTGTATTGTATTTGTAGTTATATAACTTTCTATTTGGTATAAATATAGCTATTATTTTTTCAGCTTTTAGAAGGAAATAATTTTTTTAATAAAATATTGTTTTTTAGTGGTTTGTGTGGGTAAAAAGAGTATCTTTGCGTGTATAATAATGATGTAGGTCATTAAAAAATCACCAAGTCTAATGTTTAAAAAAAATGATATTACATTTTTGCTACAAAACTCAAGCAATGCCCTAGGAGTATTTAATCAATTAAACTGGGAAAGTAAATTTGAAAACGATAGTACATCAAATCAATCAAAACTTACAACCATACACGAATCATATCACAACGAGCTTAACAATGTTTCTTTATATGGAAATTTAATGCAAGTTTTTGCCATTTTAAGTAATGTGTCACCTACATGTAAATTAGTATTAAGTGCCTTGGTGAATCAATGTAAGAAAAGTCATGAAATCTATGCCACCTGTATGAGTTGTTGGTTAATAAATCAAACTTTAAAAAAAGATGTAAGTCAGTCGAAATTACTTTTACAAAATTCTAATGAATATATTTTATATTATGAACTAGGAGATAGACTTACCAAAGATTTTAAAGGAGCGTTTTTAAAAGAACAATGTCTTTCTGCAATTATGTACTTTATTTTTAATAGAAGAACAATTACGGAAAAAGTATTGAGTGAGGGATTATTAGATTTCAAAACCAACAAAATCAGAGGAAAATATTATCCTGATCAAATTCTAAAAAGATTAATTAAAGAAGTTCCAGATAATTTTTTTTTAACCAAATGGATTGAATTCAAAGAAATCAATAAACACAATAAGAGCATTGAAGTATTTCAGAAAACTGAATTTGATATAGATTCTTACATAATGGCTATTGATAAAGAAAATGACTTATTGTCTAAATCTTTAGTTGTTTTTTTTTATAATGCATTAGATACACTATTTCCTGACCTAGAAACCATTTCAATAGATTCGAAAAAAAAATATAGTTATTTAAAAAAACTAATTGAACTAGGCGAAAAAGAATTCCTAGATTCAAAAATTAAACAAAAGTTGATTGTTAACGAGAAGCCAGAAGATGATGAACGAAATGTTTTTTTAAATTTCCATAGTGAAAGATTAATCAATACTGAAAATAAGTTAAGCGCAACAATTTTATTCTTAAAAGAAATTAATGCTGAAAAATGGAACGACCTTTCT
>PDWJ01000317.1_pt1 | contig 73217 bp, 69 predicted proteins | sample 1430881 | NCBI WGS metagenome assembly PDWJ01 (sample SAMN01162460, study PRJNA174530) | Oral metagenome, whole genome shotgun sequencing project. | biome: Marine environment; feature: Marine mammal; material: Swab sample of the gingival sulcus; isolation source: swab sample of gingival sulcus...
GAAGTATACAACGTGGTTATCTCTAACCCACAAGGTGGCGGTTATGAAGCAGTGGCGGTTGGTAACGATAAAGTTGCCACAACCATCACAGATAATGACCCATGTGATTTTGGTAAGGTTGCTGTATCAGAAGAAGGTCTACATTATGGTATCAAAGATACATTAGGTACAGTAGATACTACAGATAGTGCTGTTGCCAATGGGTCATTGAATTTTGAGGACGCTATTGAATCTATTGAAGGTCCGACGGGCATAACTTCTAAAGGTGAAGCAGTATCTTGGTCATGGGATGCTAATACAAACACACTAACAGGTACTAGTGTATCTGGTAGTGATGTGATGACTGTTAAATTAAATGGTCAAGACTATGAAGTCACGTTATTAGCGCCAATTGATCATAGTGATACCAATGCTGAAGATATTCTTGATCTAGAATTTAAAGCAACAACGGTAACAGGTCTTTCTGGTAAATTTGGTGTGACTGTAGAAGATGACATGCCATCAATTAAAGATGAAAATGTTGAAGCAACAGCTATTTATAGCAAACCTATGGTTAATTTAATGATTGTCTTAGATAACTCTGGCTCTATGACTAACCAAGTGACTGCTGACGGTGAAACATATCTACAAGCTTCAAAAGATGCTATTACTGATCTGGTCAATACGTATAAAGACTATAGTGCTGTGAAAGTTAACTTATCTTGGTTTAGTGGTTTAGGTCATTCTGTCACCAACGGTTGGGTAACTGCTGATAAAGCGTTAGCTTTGTTGGATACAATTCAATGGGATGAACATGATCAATTGACTAACTATGATGCAGCACTTGCTAACACGATGGAGACTTTCTTTGATTCTGGTAGGCTTTCTGGTGCACAGAATCAACTATACTTTGTTTCTGATGGCAAACCAACACTTGATGATGGTAATGAATCTGCCATTTTAAACCAAGCAGATGGTGATAGTTTTGAGTGGTCTGAAAATAGTATTAATGATACAGAGGAAGGGATTTGGATTGATTTCTTAAAAGCCAATGATATTAATTCTCATGCAATTGGTATTAATGGTTCTGAAACTGAATCTCTAAATGATGTTGCATATGATGGTATTAATGATACTAATACTGATGGTACTCAGGTTGATATTTCTGAGCTTGCTAATGAATTAGTTAGCCAAATTGATGTCAAAAAAACAACTGGTAACCTAATTAAGAATAATGTTAACGAAGGTTTACTCTCTGTATCTGGTGCTGATGGTGCGTCTATTGTTAGCATGGATATTGCAGGAGCGGTTTACACTTATGATGTCAATACTAATGTTATTACAGATGCTTCTGGTAATACGTTTAATGGTAGTGAAATAAGTGTTACAACGCCAAAAGGTAGTAAATTTGAAGTTGATTTCTCAACGGGTGATTATGTCTACTCAGCAGAAGTTGAAATGGCATTAAATAAAGAGACTGAAGATTTACAAGTTAAATATATGGTAACTGATAACGATGGTGACCATATGAGTGCAACAACCAACTTACACTTTGTACCAGAAGGTAACCAAGTTGTCGGTGGAGACAATGGTGGGTATCTATCTGGAGCTGCAAACTCTGATGATGTTATTATTGGTGGTGCTGGCGATGATGTTATCCAAGGTAAATCTGGTAGTGATACAATGTCAGGTGGTGAGGGTAATGATGTATTCGTTTGGGATGCTGAAGATAAAGGCAGTATTTCAGAGCCTGATCATGATAAGATTGCTGACTTTAGTGGAAGTGATAAGTTAGACTTAAGTGATTTACTTGTTGATGCCAATAAAGGCAACCTATCAGATTATATGCAGGTTGATGGTGATAATGTTTACATTAACACTGAGGGTAGTGTAAGTGGCAACAATTATAACTTGCATATTACACTTACTGGTAACACAAGTGATTTAGATACATTGTTAGCGAATGATCAGATTATTTTGTAATCTGATAAGCTAAGTAAATACTAGTTACAAAAAACGTCTTCTTCGGAAGGCGTTTTTTATACATCTTAATTAACACACAAAGTGCAATACTTTAAATCAGAATATTAGAAAGAGCAAAGATGCGTTAGGTGATCCAATGGTCAATGAATCTTAATCAGTGACTTTGGGCTGGGCAACTATTAAAAAATAGCCTAATGAAATACATTGATTTACTATTAAATAAAGTAAATGATGTGTCAAGCGGAATATTTACTAAAGCTGGCATGATTTTGGTTGATTTTAAACTTGAATTTGTAATAGCAGAGACACCTGCATCGATACAGTGGTGCAAGCGTTAAAAGATAGTCACCCCTATGAAACATCAGCTTATGATGTGGTTAAAGTGGAAAGTTTTTAGGCTAAGTGTTTGCCGTTTATGGTTTGTGTTATGATAAATTTGGTGGTATGTCAATATACAAGGATGTTTATATATACATAATGAGGGAGATAACAATATGCCAATGATACAAATTAATAATGCCAATATATATTATGAAGACAGTGCCTCTGCTGATAATAAGAAACCAGTGATTGTTTTTGCCCATGGTTTGTTGTGGAGTACAAAACTTTATCACAAGCAAGTTGCGTATTTTAAAAATGATTATCGCTGCATTTGTTTTGATTTTAGAGGGCAAGGAAAGTCTGAGGTTACTGATAATGGCTATGATATGGACACATTAGCAAACGATGCCATCGCCCTTATCAGAAAGCTTGATATAAAAAAATGCCATTTTGTGGGTTTGTCCATGGGTGGTTTTGTTGGGCAGCGTGTGGCTATTAAAAATCCTGAATTATTAGATAGCCTAATTTTGTTAGAAACCTCTGCTGATCCAGAAGATCCAGAGAAGGTGCAAAAATATAACAAATTGATTATGGCTATTAAATGGCTAGGTATGAAAATGGTTAGCAAAAAAATTATGCCAATTATGTTTGGGCAAACTTTTTTGGCAGACAAATCTCGTAAAGCAGAATACAAACAATGGAAAGCAAATTTGGAGCAAAATAATAAAAAAGGCATTGTTAGAGCAACCCGAGGTGTCATTGACAGACAAGGGGTTCATGAACAAATAAATTGTATTAGGACACCAACACTGGTTATGGTAGGGGACGAAGATGTGGCAACGCCTTACCAAAAAGCTGAACGTATTCATTTAGCAATTGAAGGTTCAAAATTGGTAGTTATTGAGAAAGCGGGGCATACCTCCACAATTGAAGAACCAAAGCAAGTCAATCAAGCCGTTGAACAGTTTTTGCAATCGTTAAAAGTATAGAGGTTTAGGTTAATGTAAATAATAAAAAAGACCAGTTGCAATAACTGGTCTTTTATCATCATAAACTGCATCTACATATTAGGGTAGTTAGGACCACCACCACCTTCTGGCGTTACCCAATTGATATTTTGCGCTGGGTCTTTGATGTCACATGTTTTACAATGCAGGCAATTTTGTGAGTTAATCACAAACTTATCAATACCCTCATCATCTTTCATAATTTCATACACGCCCGCTGGGCAATATCGTTGAGCAGGTTCGGCAAATACTTCAAAATTTGAACCCAGTGGGATAGTGACATCTGCAAGATGTAGATGCACCGGAATATCTTCAGCATGGTTTGTGTTGGAAATAAAGACAGAATCGAGTTTATTAAAGGAGATTTTGCCATCGGGTTTAGGATACTCGATTGGTTGAAACTCAGAGGCTTTACCCATACAGGCATAGTCTGGTACGGTTTCATGTAGTGTCACAGGAATTTGCATGATTTTTTGATCGATGAAGTTAAAGGCACCACCACCATATTTGCCAAACTTATGCATGGCTGGACCAAAGTTGCGATAACGGTGCATTTCTTCTTTTAACCAAGAGTTATCATAGAGTTCTTGGTGTTCTGTTATCTCATCATGCTCACGACCATCAACAACCGCTTTATAAATTGCCTCTGCTGCCAGTAAGCCAGACTTCATTGAGGTGTGGTTACCTTTAATTTTAGCAATATTTAGAAAACCCGCATTATCACCAACCAAAAGACCGCCAGGGAATTGCATTTTTGGTAATGAGTTTTCTCCGCCTTTAACGGCAGCACGAGCACCATAGGTTAGTCGTTTGCCACCTTCTAGGTATTGTTTGATGATTGGGTGGGTTTTCCAGCGTTGCATCTCATCAAATGGGGAGATGTAAGGATTTTTATAGTTTAAATCAATAAATGTACCCAGTGTTATTTGGTTGTCTTCAGCATGATACAACCACCAACCACCGTCAGAGTGAGTTTCGGTATATGGCCAACCTGTACCATGTAAAATAAGCCCTGGCTCATGTTTTTCTGGATCTATTTCCCACAGTTCTTTGATACCTAAGGCATATTTTTGTGGATCAGCGTTTTTGTCTAGTTCATATTTTTTGATTAATTCTTTGCCCAAATGACCACGGCAACCCTCAGCAAAAACGGTATATTTTGCCTTCAATTCATAACCTGGTTCAAAGGTTCCTTTTTGGTTGCCTTCTTTATCGACACCCATATCTCCTGTTTGTATGCCAATAACTGCCCCTTCATCATTGTAAAGCACTTTTTCGGCAGCAAAACCAGGGAAAATCATCACTTCAAGCTCTTCAGCTTTTTGTCCTAACCAGCGGCAGACATTACCCATACTAACGATATAGTTACCATGGTTGTGCATACTAGGAGGTACTTGCCAATTAGGAAACTGCTTGCCTTGTGTCGGAGACGTTAGCATGTACAGGCGGTCTTCTTTTGCTTCAATTGTAACAGGGCAGGTATCATCATTTTTCCAGTCTGGTATGAGCTCATCGAGTGCCCGTGTTTCAATAACGGCTCCTGATAGAATATGAGCACCAATCTCTGAGCCTTTTTCGACAAGGCAAACCATAAATTCTTCGTTGCCTGCTTCTATTGCTAATTGACGCAGTTTAATGGCAGTAAAAAGCCCAGCTGGACCACCACCGACGACGACAACGTCAAACTCCATCTCTTCACGTTCAATGTTTTCCATAAGATCTCCTTAAAGATTTGCATGCAGGTGGCGGGCTATTATTATATTAAAGCTCGGCTGCCTTACAATGCTTTTAGTATGAATGCTATAAACTTTATAACTGGGCTTATATACCAACCTAGTATTGTGGGATAGTATAAGATAAATTTAACTAAAACTCGACTATTGTATATGTACTGACCTGTCAAATTTTTCATCTTAACGTTTTTTAAATTGATATTGCAAATATTGTGATAAGTTTTATAACAACAAAGCCTAAAATTTTGGCTATAATGATGTGATAAAGACATTTGTTAATAGGTTAATTAACCAGCAGATTAAAAAATAAGTTATGAACATAAAAACAACTTTGATACCAACAAATACAGATGTTGTGGCAAATTCGCCAATCGGATTGTTTGATTCTGGTGTTGGTGGCTTGTCTATATTTAGGCATTTACAGCAAGTGCTACCACATGAGCACTATTTATATTATGCTGATACGTTAAATGTGCCGTATGGCAACCGTGATAATGAAGAGATTAGCGAACTAACGCTTGATGCGGTTGACTGGTTAATTACTCAAAAATGCAAATTGGTTGTGATTGCCTGTAATAGTGCCTCTGCACATGGGTTAGAACTGGTACGGCAAAAGTATCCTAACACGCCAATTGTTGGGTTAGTACCGGCACTAAAACCAGCTGTAAAATCTAGTAGAAGCAAAAAAGTGGCAGTAATGGCAACTGGGGCAACGCTTAATGGTGATTTATTAAATCATGTTATTGATGAAGTGGCGAGCCCCAACCAAGTGATGGTGGTAAAATGGTTTGAGCCAGATTTAGTGCCTTGGGTTGAAGCAGGCATGCCACAAACAAGCGTCACCGCTAAATTATTAAAAAAACAATTACATCAGTTTTATAACCAAGGGATAGACCAGCTTGTGTTAGGCTGTACTCATTATCCATTTTTTCGTGATTTTTTAGTGGCAGAAGTGAATAAACATCATATGGATATTGATGTTATTGATTCTGGGCGTGCCATTGCCAATAGAGTAAAAGATTTATTGCTAAAACAAAACTTACTAATGACGGTTAAACTGGCTAATGAGGCAACACATCAGCAAATGTGGCAAAAACAGGCACAACTTCAGGTTGGCTCTTTATCTTTTTATGCCAGCTTGTATGATGATAATCTTAAGCAAGTCGTAAAAAGGCTGTTAAGCCAAACCTAACAAAAAACTTTTAGTAGGGGTATTATGAAAAAAAGCACATGGATTAAAAAAATATTAACCTTTAATATAATTGTACTACCGATAGTTTCTTGTGTACAATCAGAGACAACAGCTGACAAATCAAGCGAAGGTGGTCAGCAAAAAAATGGAGAAATAACGATGACAAACCCTAAAAATAAAGCGTTAGTAGACGAAATCACAGATTTAGAAGCCACCATGCATGAGGTTGATCAAAATATGACGCTAGAAGAAAAAATAGCAGAGATGAAGCGTCGAGGGATTGATCCTAGTGAAAGCTATAAAAAATGGGACGATGAAGAAGACCAACGGGGTAGTGAAAACAAATAATAGCTAAACTTTGTTATCCATATGTGCTGTGTTAAAAGTCAGGCATAATGTTATGTATGCTATGTCGTTGAATATTTGTTGCGGCATCTAGTGAGTTTTTTAAGCCATAGTGATTTAATTTTAAATTTTGTATCGTAAAAAACCACATTTAATTAAATGTGGTTTTTTAGTTAAGTGGTTTTAGCAGGTTAAATCACCAACTATTTTTTTGCTGAATAATTCGAGAAATACCATCTTGTTGATTTTGCGGGTTTGACATCCTAGGTTGATAGTTGTGGTTTGAAGTTTTAGGATTTATGATTTGGTTATAAAACTTTTGCCCAGCTCGGCCATCGGCAGGAAATATACCATGCTGTTGTTGGTAGTCTTGAATAGCACCACGAGTGGCATCTCCAATAATGCCATCAACCGCGCCAATGTCATAACCTGCATCTAGTAATGCTTGTTGAATTTCTCGTGCCTGACGACGCCCGATACCTGGGTCATCGGTTGGCCAAGGTGTGTTAAAGCCAATGTTTACGGCATCTTCTTTTTCTATTAAATGTGAAAGTTGAGCAATACCAAGGGCATAATTTTCTGACGCATTGTAAGCATAAAAAGTATCAAAGTTTTTGCCAACCAAAAATGCAGGACCATCACTACCAGCTGGAAGTAATAAGCCAGCGGTGCTTAAATCATAGGGTAGTGGGCTACCGTCTGGTAAGGTCAAACCTTGGTTTCGCCAGTGGCTGATGGATTTTTTGTTTTTGCGACTACTGGCTGCCCAGTAACCATCTGGTAATTTGACTTCATAGCCCCAAGGTTCACCACTGCGATAGCCCCGTTTAGCTAAAAAGTTAGCAGTGGATGCCAATGCATCGGGCACACTGTTAACTAAGTCTTTGCGACCATCGCCATTAAAGTCTACCGCAAGTTCTAAAAAGGTACTTGGCATGAATTGAGTTTGACCAAATGCACCTGCCCAAGAGCCAGTCATATCATGTGCGTAAATATCGCCATTTTGTACAATTTTTAATGCGTTGGCATACTCACCACGAAAGTAAGACTGGCGGCGGTCAAAACAAGATAGTGTTGCTAATGAACTAAATAAGTTTTTTTTACCAAGTGTTTGCCCAAAGTTAGACTCAACACCCCAAACACCAAGTACATCTTCTGCTTTAACACCATAACGAGCCTCAATACGGCGTAAAGTATCTGCCCATTTATATTTTGCAGCTATACCATCTTGCACACGCTCTTCATCTACCAGTGCAGAAACATAATCCCAAACATCTTTTTGGAATTCTGGTTGATAGTTGAGTGACTGAATGACACTAGGGTCTGGCTCGCTTGGGCGATACTGCTCAAATGTGCTAGAAGACACGCCTTTAAACTTGCTAGTAGACTTTAAATTATTTAAACATTGCTGAAACTGAGAATTTGATAGATAAGGAGCTTCTGGCTTAGCAGCATGTGCCGATGTATTGGCGGCAACAATCGCAAAAGTTAAAGAAACAATAAGGGCAGAAAAACGCATAGTAATCCTTTAGTTTTTATTAATTTTGTTTAATGCTACCTGAATGTTTATAAAAATTAAAGGTAAAAAGTGAGGCTGGTTACATATTCAAACATACAGTAAAAATAATGTGAGATGTTTTGTTTTATTAACCTTGAGTTTGACTGTGGTTATTTTAAGGGTTGTGTTAGAGTAGATTTAAACCTAAATAGTCAGATGCTTTTATTTAATTGCATTTAAACAGCATTAACTGTACTAAGGTTATTAAAGTGATAAGGAGTGGTTATGAATATTATAGATATTGCAAGAAATCGGTACAGTACTAAATCTTATAACCCAAGCAAAAAAATTTTGGCAGAAGATTTTGCTAAAATTAAGGAGTTAATTCGACTTAGTCCATCTAGCTTAAACTTACAACCTTGGCAATTTATAGTTGCAGATAACAAAAAAGGTAAACAGCGTGTTCTTAAAGGCTTCTCAGCAGAGTATGCATTTAATGCAGAAAAAATCAAAGCTGCATCGCATGTGGTGATTTACTGTAGTAAAATAAGTATTGACGATGAGCATGTTTGCAAAATTGCTAATGCAGAAGAACGAGATGGTCGATTTAATTTGGCTGGTGATAAAAGCCTTCGTGAAGGGCATATTAAGCGTTTTGTGGAGTATCACAGAAATGTGTTAAAAGATGAAAGTGAATGGAATACCAAACAATTGTATCTAAATATAGGTATGGTATTGCTTGGGGCTGCTGCTATGGGCATTGATGCCACAGCAATGGAAGGCGTGGACTTTGAAACACTAAACCAAGAGTTTGACTTGGCAAAACAAGGTTATCAAGCAGTTGTGGTGATGGCATTTGGCTATCGTGCTGATGATGACTTTAACGCCAAGTTAGCAAAATCACGTTTACCAGCAGAGCAAATTTTTGTAAATCTCTAGATGATGTGAATGGCGCTTAGTTTAAAACTAACCCCACATTATAGTTGACTGATTATGACAAAGCTTGCTTATTACAGAGGTCATTTATTAATAGCTATCCACATACGCCTTGGATATAATTTCTTAGCCATTGTAAAAACTCATCACTGGTACGTGTGACATTGAGTCGGATATGATGTTTAAAACGTCCAGTGGGCGAAAATAAATGTCCAGGAGCAACCAGCCATTTATCTTTATGAGCCTGCAAGGCAAGTTCTGCGGTATCAACTATGCCTTCGTTACTTAAATCAAGCCACAGAAACAAACAAGGGTTGCTATCCGTGGGTGGTATAAAACCATATTTTTTAAGGCGTTTAATCAAGGTATGGTGTGCTTTTGCCAGTCGAGCTTGTATGCGTTTTTCATGTTTTGTAAAGGCAGGGTCTTGCCAAATGTAGGTAATGGTTCGCTCTGTCATTTCGGGGCAAGTCATATTGCTGAGCATTTTTTGGCGTAATACGGCTTGCAAATGCTTTTCAGGGCAAACTGTCAAGGCAATTCGCCAATTACCACCAAGCACTTTTGATACCCCGTTTAAGTAAAACACTCGTTTAAAACCATCTAGCGTGGCATAACGCACCATGGTTTTTTCTGGATTAAAGGCACTATAAACGTCATCTTCCACCACATAGCAGTCGTATTTTTCCATCAATTGCAGTACGGCAAATACACTGGTTGGTGTGATGTTGTAAGAGGTTGGATTGTGTAATGTGGTGTTGGTGATATAGAGTTTGGGTTGATAATGCTGAAGAATGGCTTCTAATTGTTCTAAATCTACGCCATCAGCGCTTCGAGTAACGCCAACCACATTCATCCCTAAGTTTTGCAAACTGCCAATAATCCAAAACCATGTTGGGTCATCTACTACAACCGTATCACCAACATTGCACATGGCTTGTACAATAGTCACAATACCTGCCGATACGCCTGTGGTGGTAATCATCATAGATGGATGAGCACAGATACCCATATTATCAAGCTGACGAGCAAACTGCTCTCGCAATCCACGATAGCCTTGTAAATGCCCATATTCATAGACATAGTCTAGCTCATTAATGACTTTGCGACTGGCAGAGAGCATGTGTTTTTTTGGCATCAGCCAATCAGGGGGCAACAGGCCACTGCCTGAAGCACGGGTACGTGGTAAATCATTAAACAAATGGGTGAGCAGCCAACCTGTGTCTAACACATTGTTGGTCATAGATGGTAAGGAGACAGCATGGGTTTTTTGTATTTCTTTTGGCTCACGCACAAAATAACCTGCCCCTTGGCGAGCGTAGATATAGCCTTGGGCAACGAGGTTATCATAGGCTTGGCTAACGGTATAGGGGGATACGCCAAGTTTGTTTGCCATATCTCGTACCGAGGGTATGCGTGTGTTGGGGTGATAGACCTGCCATTGGATTTTTTCAATGATATGAGTTTGCACGAGTTGGGTTTTGGTGGTCATAGTTATTACACATAAAATTTGATGAACTTAATACTAAGTTAATCTTGCAAGGTTAAGGGTTTTGAGGTTCAGCACGTTATACTTTGTAGTAGCATATTAAACCCAAAGCCAGCGTCACATAATCTTAATTTTCAAGTGAAAATTATAAGCCATATATAAAATTATACTGGTAATATTACCAGTACAGCTTGCAAAAATAAACAAAAACTGTATCGGTACTTTATTGGTTTGACTGGGTATATTGGATGAATGTTTATTCTGGAATAAAGATTATGAGTCCAAAAAGATTAACCAGTACAATAATAACAGGCATACTTTTTACCGTTGTATGCCTAACTTGGGGAACAACGTGGTTGGGTATCAAAATAGCGGTAGAGACCGCACCGCCTTTACTTGCTTCTGGGTTACGGTTCGTGATTGCCTTTCCGTTTTTATTATTACTACTTAAATTGTTTCATTCGCCTTTATTTTTTCCTAAAGATAAATTAGGATTTTTTGTTTTGCTAACGATTGGTTACTTTTCTGTGCCTTATTTTTTGCTGAGTTATGGCGAGCAATATGTTTATTCTGGGCTAACCTCTTTGTTATTTAGTACCATGCCTGTATTTTCAATTTTGTTTTCTCGCTTGTTATTGAATATTAAAATTAAGCTAAATCAAGTTATCGGTATTGCCATTGGTTTTATCAGTTTGTTGATGATTTTACGGTCGCAAGGGTTGGGTTTCAATTTTACCGAACTGGCAGGAGTATTGGCGATTTTAGCCTCGGCAGTTATGCACGGCTTTTTATATGTGTATTCTAAAAAAACTGCTGGCGATATTGATATTTTTACTTTTAACACCTTGCCGATTGGTTTGTCAGGATTGTTGCTTTGCCTATGTAGCATAGTATTTGAAACCCCTGATTTTGGTGAAATAAGCACCAATAGTTGGCTTGCACTGATTTATCTTGGCGTTGTCGCTTCTGTAGGTGGGTTTGTGCTTTATTTTTATATGTTGAAACGCATGAGTCCTGTAATTTTATCCTTTATTTTTATTATTTTTCCTGTGGTGGCATTGGTAATAGATGGGTGGTACACACAAACACCTCTATCGAATGAGCTGATAGGCTATTCTTTGTTGATGTTGTTCGGATTTTCGTTGACGAAGCTGACATCAAGTAAAACAAAACCAGATGTTTTGGATTAATTTTAGCAACCAATAATGAACAATAAAGCATTGAAAACTGGCTATAAGGAACAAACCAATGAAACCCTTAGATTTATTATTAGCGGTGTTGGTTGCTATTATTTGGGGGGTGAATTTTACCTTTATCAAATGGGGGATTGAGAGCTTTGAACCGATTATGATGACAGCAATGCGGTTCTTTTTTACTGCCATTCCATTGATATTTGTTATCAAACGTCCAAAGTTTACCCTGACCTTTTTTATCTATGCGATTGGTACGTTTGCCATTCAGTATGGTTTGTTGTTTTATGCTATGCACTTAGGAGCCTCTGCTGGTTTGTCTGCTTTAATACTGCAGGTGCAGGTATTTATTACCATCTTTTTGGCGTATTTGTTGTTGGGTGAGGGTATTAACCGTTGGCAAATATTGGGGTTGGTTATCTCGGTGCTTGGTCTTGCTTTGATTGGTTTTAATCTGGGTGGTGATATTCCAGCAATGAGTTTTATTTGTATTTTGTTGTCTGCAACAGGCTGGAGCTTTGGTAATATTGCCTCTAAAAAACTGATGGATAATTCGCCGATTTCTTTGGTAGTTTGGGGTGGATTGGTCGTGTCGGTACTGATGATGGCGATGTCTTTGATACTTGAGCCGAACGCTTGGACAATACAGACGTTTATCAATGCTTCGGTTAAGTCTTGGTTGTCATTAAGTTTTATTGTATATATTTCAACATTGGCAGGGTTTGGATTATGGGTGTATTTGTTACAATGCAATGAGGCAGCCAAAATTATGCCATTTGCCCTGCTTGTGCCTGTGGTGGGTATGTTTGCTTCGGTTATTTTGACAGCAGAAGCAATGACATGGTGGAAAGTTGTTGCTATGGTGCTGATTATGTTGGGTTTGATGGTGAGTAGAAAGCCTGTAAAAATTTAAAAAAAGTTACTTTTAGCTATTGTACGTTATAGACGAAAGGAACTATGGTAAAAAATACACAAATATAATGAACTATTTAAAAATAACCATAAGTAGGAGTAACCATGAAAACGCTTGGCATATTAGGTGGTATGAGCTATGAATCCACTGCCAGTTATTACACACTCATCAATCAAAAAATTAATGAACGGTTGGGCAAAAGCCATTCCGCAAAACTATTGATTGCCAGTGTCGATTTTGAAGATGTCGTCCAACAGCAAAAGCTAGCTGACTGGCAAGCTGCGGGCAATCTCCTTGCTGGACAAGCAAAAGCTTTACAGTTGGCAGGAGCCGAGGGTATTTTGCTTGCCACTAATACCATGCACAAGGTAGCGGACAATATCAAGGCAGAAATCAGCGTGCCATTTTTGCACATTATTGAATGTATGGCAGATGAGTTGCAAGCAAATGGTATAGAAATAGTTGGGTTGTTAGGTACAGCTTTTACCATGCAAGATGGATTTTATCATCAGCTTTTAGAAAGTCGTGGGATTAAAGTTGTTACACCTGATACGGATACACAAATAGAGATTCATCGTATTATTTTTGATGAGCTTTGTCATGGCAAAGTTTTAGACGATTCTTGTGATATTTATATCCAAGCCATTCAGCAACTAAAAGACAACCAAGCTCAAGCAGTGATTTTAGGCTGTACAGAAATTGGCTTAATGATTCATCAACACAATAGCCCATTACCTGTGTTTGATAGTACCCTTGTGCATGTGAATAAAGCAGTTGAGTGGGTTTTAAACTAATAGGTGTTATGTGCTTATTAAAAAAAGCATCAGTTTTGTAATAGCTTAAGTTTATGCTTTTGAGTGTTTATTAGCTAAAAAAGATTTATACCAATAGGGTTTTAATTCGCTTAATTGCTTCTCGGCTTTCTTCAACACTGGCAACCAAAGCAAGGCGAACATAGCCTTTGCCAGGATTGTATCCATTAACTTCTCGTGATAAATACCGTCCAGCCAGTGCGTAGATATTTACTTTTTGTAATAATTCTTTGACGAAGTACTCATCATCATTATTAAACTGATCGGGTACTTTTACCCAAAAATAAAAACTGGCATCTGGGTGGCGTAGTTCTAGTAAATCGCCCAGTTCTTGCATCCATAATGCAAATTTTTCACGATACAGTACGCGGTTTGCTTCTACATGTTTTTCGTCTTGCCATGCTTTGATAGAGGCATATTGATGATGAATTGGCATGGCACAGCCTTGATAGGTGCGGTATTGTAAGTAAGGTTTAAGTAAGTTTGCATCGCCTGCGATAAAACCAGAGCGTAATCCTGGTAGATTAGAACGCTTTGATAATGAGTGGAAAACAACACAGTTATGGTAATCGTCATGCCCTAGTTCAGCACAAACTTCTAATAATCCAGTAGGCGGTTTATCAAAATACAGTTCACTATAGCATTCATCACTGGCGATGATAAAGTTGTATTTGTCTGATAATGCAATCAGCTCTTTCCAGTCGTTTGTTGATAGCACTGAACCCGTTGGATTGTTTGGGCTGCAGACAAACAGCAGTTGTGTACGTTCCCAAATTTCGCTAGGTACTTGGCGATAGTCCGCTTTAAAGTCGTTTTTTGGGGTGCAGGACACATAATATGGTTCTGCATCTGCTAAAATGGCTGCACCTTCGTATATTTGATAAAACGGATTTGGCATGACGATGACAGGTTTGGGGTTTGGGGTGTTGTCGCTGCTCTTTGTATCAATGCAGGCTTGTACAAAGCTAAAAATTGCTTCACGTGTTCCCATAACAGGGATAACTTGTGATATGGGGTCAATGGTATTTAGACTAAAACGGTTTTTTAGCCAATCGGCAATGGTTTGTGATAACTCGGGCATACCACCTGTGGTTGGGTATTTTTGTACTTTGACTACATGGGCAGTTAACTCATCTAATACAAACTGGGGTGGTAAGTGTTTTGGCTCACCAATGCCAAGTTTAATTGGCTCATAATCAATGGCGGGGGTTACATTAGCCAGTAAAGTTGCCATTTTAGAAAATGGATAAGGGTGTAGATGGTTAAGGTTTGAGTTCATATTTTTTGTGTCTATTGTGTATGGATTTATGGATATTGGTTTAATTACTTTTTTATGTGTTTTTTTATAATTTGTGTTGCTGCTTTAGGTGTCTAATGCTTTAATCAATGTAGATTTGAGTATCTCTAGTTTGTCTTTACTTAGCTTGTTATCATTTTTATCACTGATATAAAAAATATCTTCTGCTTTTTCACCAAGTGTGGTAATGCGAGCAGAATGTACTTCAATACCTTGTTCTAAAAATATTTGTCCAACTTGAGCTAATAAGCTTGGTCTATCAAGTGTGACTAAACTCATCATATGTTGGTTTTTTAATGCGTTTTCTTCAAAATTAACTTTGGTTGGTACATTAAAGTTTTTTAATCTTCTTGGTATTCTTCTTTTGCTAAATTTTGGTGCGGTTGGACTTTTAAATGCTGTTATTAGTCGGTTTTTAAGTTCATCTTGGCGTTCAGGGTCTTTTAAGAGTGTACCTTGACGGTCTAAGATGATATAGGAGTCTAATGCAAAGTCTCGCGTGCCTGTAATAATGCGTGCGTCTAAAACATCAAAATCCATTTGGTCAAACACAGCCATAGTGACGGCAAATAGGTTTTCTTGGTTTTGTGTATAAACAAAAATTTGTATGGCATCTAAAGCAATGTCTCTATGCTCACGTAATGAAACAAGCGGTTCGCTGTCTTTATCGGATGCTTTGCCAATTGGTGGATGCTTAAGTATTTCTTGGGTGTGCCACAAAATGTCTTCAGGGATTTCTCGTAAAAAGTATTCATCACCCAGCTCATCCCACAGGGTGATGACCTCTTGTTGATTCATTTTAGAATTTTGTTTCATCATTATTTGAGTGGCTTTTTCTCGGTTGACTGTAATCATGTCATCACGGTTTGTTGGGGTATTGATGTCTGCTTTAAGCATACGGCGGGTATAGGTATAAAGCTGTTTCATCAAACTTGCTCGCCAACTGTTCCAAATTTGTGAGTTTGTGGCATTCATATCAGCCACGGTAAGCACATAAAGGTGGTTTAAGTGGGTCACATTGCCAATAATTTCGGCAAATTCATTGATCACTTCAGGGTCAGAGATGTCTTTTTTCTGGGCAGTGCTAGACATTAACAAATGTTGACGAGTTAACCAACCTATAAGGTTGGCATCTGCCTCACTCATGCCATGATGTAAGCAAAATTCAATGGCTTCAACCTCGCCAAGTTCACTATGGTCACCACCTCGACCTTTGGCAATGTCATGGAAAAGAGCAGCGAGTACTAAAATATCTTTACGCTCAATACGTTGGTATATGCTACTTACCAGGTCATAATCGCTGCGATATTTATCATCGGTAAAGCGATGCAATATCCTCACAACAAATAAGGTGTGTGCATCTACAGTATAACGATGAAACAAATCAAATTGCATCAGTCCAGTGACGCGTCCAAATTCTGGTATGTAATGACCCAATACGCCATAGCGTTTCATGGTACGTAGTCGGTGATACAAATAGTTTTGTTCTTTAATGTTTGCTAAAAAAAGTTGTTTGTTTTTTGGGTTATCTCGGTATGCTTGCCCAATACCGCGGGCAGCGATTTTTAATGCACGTAGGGTACGGGTACGTACGTTTTTAATACCGTGTTGCCCCATTAGCAAAAACATTTGCAAGATGGCATCTGGGTGTTGTGCAAAAACACGATGGTGTGCAATGGCGATTTGATTACCAATTTGGTTAAATAAAGCGTTTAGAGGGACTTTTTTTGGTTTTTTATCTTCGTCTAAATTTGGTTCTATGACCAGCTCATAGTAGTGAGCTGTTAGCATTTCAGATAACGTGGAGATGTGCATTGCACAGCGATAGTAATCTCGCATAAAGTTTTCGATGGCGGCATTACCATGAGAGTCGTGAATCTCTGGGGTGTCTTCATATCCCATTAACTTGGCGATTTCTCGTTGGTAGTCAAACAATAGTTTATTTTCATTACGACCATTTAAGGTGTGCAAGTGATGACGGATTGTCCATAAAAATTCTTCAGACTGTTGTAACTCATCAAATTCTCTTTCTGTTAAAAAGTCTTGTTGTACTAAGTCATATAGCTTACTAACTCGAAAGTAGCGTTTGCTTACCCAACCAATTACGTGGATGTCTCTTAGTCCACCAGGTGCATTTTTAATGTCAGGCTCTAGGTTATATTCGGTTGAGTTATGTTGTAGGTAGCGTTGCTTGGCTTCTTCCATTTTTGCATTATAAAAATCAATTTGCGACCAAGTTTTTTCTAGTATGTGTTTAGGGGTAAATTTTAATGATTCATTACCAACCAAATAACGTGCTTCTAAGATGGTCGACGCAATAGTGTGATCGTCTGTAGTCACTTGTATAGATTCTTCAATGGTGCGTACAGCAAGGGCTGGTTCAATGCCGATATCCCAAAGTTTAGCAATAAATTGATTGAGTTGTTCACCCACTTGTGCATCAATGGTATCGGGTGATAAAAGTAAGATATCAACATCAGAATGCAGTGATAGCTCACCACGTCCGTAACCACCAGTGGCAAATAAAGTTAGGTCAGTTTCATCAAGTTTGTAGAGCTTGAATAGGGCGATAAGTAATTCGTCAACGGCGGCAGCTCTTGCGGTGACAAGTTGACGAATGCTAATGCCTTTTTTTAATGCATGGTCAATTTCTTGATTAACCTGTGCTAACCATGCGGGCACACCTAAGTTTGCTTGAGTTTGTTGGCTTAAATCTGGCAGTGGTGTGATTTGTAGGGTGTTTACTGTGTAGTCATTAAACATCAAATATTCTTATTTAAATTTTAATATTAAGCTAAAGTTACAAAAAATAGTTAACCTACAGTGTAGCAGAAAAATTAATTAAATCTAAGGGTTAACCATTTATAAATAAACGATTAAAAAAGATGATAAAAATTTTAGTTGAAAAAAATCACCTAAATAAAGTGATTTTTAAGATGATTTTTCCAGTATGATTAAGCTAGGTATTTAAAAAACTCAAATCTTCTTCTGGGCGGGTGGTAAATACCTCGCAACCATTATCGGTAACCATTAGGGTATGCTCCCATTGGGCAGATAGCTTACGGTCTTTAGTGATGGCTGTCCATTTATCAGGCATGATTTTAGTTTTCCAAGTGCCTTGGTTAATCATGGGTTCGATGGTAAAGGTCATTCCAGATTTTAGCTGCATGCCAGTGCCCGCTTTGCCATAGTGCATCACCTGGGGCTCATGGTGGAACTCATTGCTAATACCATGTCCACAAAATTCACGTACGATACTAAAGCGTTCTGGCTCAACCACTTTTTGGATAGCAGCACCAATATCGCCCAAGTAAGCACCATCTTTTACCACGCTCATACCCGCATATAATGCCTTTTGGGCAACGTCGCAAATGCGTTTTGCCATAATTGAGCCCTCACCAATAATCCACATTTTTGAGGTATCGCCATAATAGCCGTCTTTAATGACGGTAACATCAATATTAATGATATCACCATCTTTTAAAACTTTGTCATCACTTGGGATACCGTGGCAAACCACATGGTTAACTGAGGTGCAAATAGATTTTGGGAAGCCCTTATAGTTAAGTGGGGCAGGGATAGCAGCTTGTACATTGACAATATAGTCATGTGCAATTTTATTTAGGGCTTCAGTGGTGATGCCTTCTTTAACATGCTCATCAAGCATTAATAGCACATCGGCAGCCAGCTTGCCTGCAATGCGCATTTTTTCTATAGCCGCAGGTGCCAAAATCAGATTTTTTGTTGTCATAAATATACCAAAATTCATTTATACATAAGTTTTTTTATGGGTGGCATTGTAGCATATTTTGGGGTGCTAAACATTGGTAATGTTAAGATTTTTGTGCTAGAATGTGCGTTCCGTTTTTTGGATGTATTTTTTAGTTAATTATTTATTGGATACTACTATCTCTATTAATATCGCTATTAAAATGTATCACTACTAAAACGGAGGTTGGTATGGTGTTAAACGATATCAACATATTTTTTTTAACTTTAAACAATGACACACACATTATGTTTAAGGTGTACTGGGTGTTTGATGGCTTGATTAATTTGGTTTTATAACCAAATGCGTGTTATCAAATCGGTACATTCTTATAATGTGGAGGCATAACCCAAACTTTAAGGAATTTAACATGGCAGATAATAGCCCAACTCAAATCGCAATGCGTGACTTGCTACAGGCGGGTGCACACTTTGGTCACCAAACTCGTTTTTGGAACCCTAAAATGGGTCCATATATTTTTGGTGCACGTAACAAAATTCATATCATCAACCTAGAGCATACCGTAAAAGCATTTAACGAAGCATTGACTTTTGTAAATGGTCTTGCTGCTAAAAAGAACAAAGTATTGTTTGTTGGCACAAAGCGTGCAGCAAGTGGTGTGGTTCGTGAACAAGCACAACGTGCAGGTATGCCTTATGTTGATCACCGTTGGTTAGGTGGTATGTTAACCAACTGGAAAACACTACGCCAGTCAATCAACCGTTTAAAAGATTTAGAAAAGCAAGCAGAAGATGGTACTTTTGCTAAGCTAACTAAGCGTGAAGCACTAGAGCGTACTCGTACTATGGAAAAACTAAGCCGTTCTTTAGGTGGTATTAAAGATATGGGTGGTTTGCCAGATGCTATATTTGTGATAGATGTTGACCACGAGGCAATCGCTATTAAAGAAGCTAAAAATCTCGGTATTCCTGTCATTGGTATTGTTGATACAAACTCTAACCCAGACAACGTAGATTACGTTATCCCAGCAAACGATGATGCGATTCGTGCTGTTACTTTATATGGTACCGCAATGGCAGATGCAATTATTGCAGGTAAAGAATACGCACAAACCCAAAATGGTGCTCAGCAAGAAAAAGTAGCACAAGAAGCTGTCGAAGAAAAAGCAGAAGACGTTGCTGCTGAAAAAGATGCTGCTGAATAATCATCAATAGTTGACTAAATTGATTGATTATACAATGGCATGAACTTAACCGTCATGCCATTGTTATTTAACAAGATTAAAATAAATGAAATTTACACAAAAATACTGCAAAAACAAATGTCTTAACAAATTTGTATATTAACAAATAAATAGACAGTGGGTATTTTAAGTAATTTGATTACAAAGTTTTAGTAATACTAACTATTAATAAACAAACACTGAGGTGAATCATGGCAGAAGTAACTGCAAAAATGGTAAAAGAATTGCGTGACCGTACTGGTCTTGGCATGATGGAATGTAAAAAAGCACTACAAGAAGCTGGTGGTGATATTGAAGTTGCAATCGACAACTTACGTAAATCTGGTCAGGCCAAAGCTGCTAAAAAAGCAGGTAATATTGCTGCTGATGGTGCAATCATCATTGCTCAAGAAGGTGATAAAGCATTACTACTTGAAGTAAACTGTCAGACTGACTTTGTTGCAAAAGATGCTGGTTTTACTGAATTTGCAACAAAAGTGGCTGATTTAGCACTAGCCAACGACACAACTGATGTTGCAACGATTTCTGCACTTGACTATGATGGTCAAACAGTGGAAGAAGCACGAATTGCACTTGTCCAAAAGATTGGTGAAAATATCCAAGTACGCCGTGCAGAAGTTATCGAAGGTGCTGCAATGGGTTCATACCGTCATGGCATCCGTATTGGTGTTGTTGTTTCTACCGAAGGCGGTAATGCTGAAATCAACAAAAACTTGGCAATGCACATTGCTGCGTTTAACCCAATCGCTATTGATGGCGAAGGTGTGCCAGCTGACGTATTAAACCGTGAAAAAGAGATTATCGAAGCAAAAGCAAAAGAATCTGGCAAACCAGATAACATTGTTGAAAAGATGATTGAAGGTGGTTTACGTAAGTACTTAGACGCAAATACGCTAGTAGGTCAACCATATGTAATGGACAATGACAAAAAAGTTGCAGAAATCTTAAAAGCTGAAGGCGTAAAAGTGATTGGCTTTAAGCGTCTTGAAGTTGGTGAAGGTATCGAGAAAAAAGAAGAAGACTTTGCGGCAGAAGTTGCTGCTGCACAGGCAGACGCTGCTAAGTAATTATCTTTTTTTTTAAAGTTGTTAAAATTTTAAAACCTCATACATCAATGTATGGGGTTTTTTTATGGTGTTTTATGCGTGAGCAATAAAACAGTAATATAACCATCAAAAAAGATAACGACCAACAAAAAGACCAAACTAGTTAGTTTGGTCTTTTTTATTAAACCTGCTTAACGTATTAATCAGACTTTTGTAACGCTTCAATACGGTCATCTAACGTTGGATGAGTGCGGAATAAATTAGCAAAGCTAAAACTTTGTGATTGACCACTGGAGATAGCAAATGCCTTCATTGATTCTGGGGTGTTGTCTGGCATTTGGCTAGCAGGTTTAAGGGCTGCAAGTGCATCAATCATGTTTTGTTTACCAGCAAGTTTTGCACCCATTTCATCTGCACGGTATTCACGTAAACGAGAAAACCACATGACAATAGCGGAAGCAAGCACACCCAGCACAAGATCCATTACCATGCTGGTTAAAAAGTAGCCCATACCAGGACGGTTGCTCTCGTTTTTAAATACCACTTGGTCAACAAAATAACCAATAATACGGGCAAAAAACATAACAAAAGCATTAACCACGCCTTGAATAAGAGCGAGAGTCACCATATCGCCATTGGCAACGTGTCCAATCTCATGTGCCAGAACGGCTTCTACCTCATCAGGTGTCATGGTCTCTAGCAAACCACTAGAAACAGCAACTAAGGCGTTATTTTTGTTCCAACCTGTTGCAAAGGCATTGGGTTGCGGATTATGGAATATACCAACCTCTGGCATACCAATTTTAACTGCTTTAGCTTGTTTGGTTACGGTATCAACCAACCATTTTTCTGTTGCCGTTGCTGGTGACTCTATCACCTGTACACCCATTGCACGTTTGGCAGACCACTTAGAAATAAACAACGAAATAAGTGAGCCAATAATGCCGTAGGCAAAGCACATGACCATCAAACTAGTGATGTTTAAACCATTTGCACTATAAACGCCGCTCATACCAAACACAGACATAACAATGCCTAGTACAACCATCACGGCAAGGTTAGTTAATAAAAATAAACCAATTCGCATCATAAGATTAGGGTTCCTTTCGATAAAACTTTATAAACTTAATTGAACAATACTGATATGTTGACATCACTGGGCAATTTCAAACATGTGTGGGTATTTTATACAAAACTTATACAGTTAAATAGCTAATAAGTTAAAAATGTTTAAAAATAAATGAAATGGGTTGAAATAATGAATGGTGTCTAGTTACGGTAGCTGTTATAGTTAGTGCCAAAGTTTATATTTTGGCTGATGTTTCGCATATCAGTTTGTACACTTTGATCTGTGGTGTTTTGATTGATGTTGCTGACAAATAGGTTGGTATCATGCTTGTATATATTGTAATAACGGTTACGTACCTTTTGTACGTAATTGCGAGTTTCTTTAAATGGGGGAATACCACCGTATTTATCAACATTGCCCTCACCAGCATTATAACCTGCCAATGCCAAATCTAAGTTGTTGTCAAAACGGCGTAACAACCATGCCATGTATTTCGTACCACCTTCGATATTGGCTGCAGGGTCATATGAATTATAGACACTAAAGCGACGAGCCGTTGCAGGCATTAACTGCATTAGCCCTTGGGCACCAGCATGTGAACGGGCATTTGGATTAAATGCGGATTCTGTATGCATAATGGCTTTTATTAATGCGGGGTCAACGCCATGACGATTGCAAGCTGCCAAAATTAGCGTATCATAACTTTGATTACTGCTAGTCATCTTACCATAACTATAACTATTAGTCTTACCATAGAAAACGTTGTGGGTACTTTGTTTGGCTTCTATTAATTTAGCGGGATTGTTTGATTTGCTGGGAGGAAAGTAACCCGAACCAAAATATTGCTTGTTGTTTTGTCCGTTAGCAGAATAAGCCTCAGACATCTGTTTATTAAATTTATGGTAGCTATTGGTTGTTTGCAGATTTGTCATCATGACATTGCCATTTTTGTCTTTATAAATAGAAATGTTATCTGAATTGGCAAAGGCATAAGAATTACCTAGGCCACCCATTAATAGGATGGCCAAAGTTGCAAAAAGAGCAGTTTTTTTACTTTTTATGTTCATTTACCTTGCTATGTTCATTTACTTTGATATTTATAAGCGGTTAACGACAAATTGCAGTTAACATTTTATTTTGTATACTACCATGATTGCAACAGTTGCAATGTTAAGTTTTTTTAATGATTGTAAATCATCATTTTATTATAAACAAAACCGCTAAATATGATTGTTCTTATACAAACTGTGGTAGCGATTTAGTACTTTTTTTACATAGTTTTGTGTCTCTTTAAATGGTGGAATCCCATTGTATTTATCAACATTGCCTTCGCCAGCATTATATCCAGCTAGGGCGTATTCTATATTATTATTAAATTTGCGTAACAGCCATGCTAAGTATTTTGTGCCACCTTCAATGTTGGCAGCAGGATCGTAAACATTATCTACCTTAAAACGGTTAGCAGTGGCGGGCATCAACTGCATTAACCCTTGTGCACCAGCGCGAGACAGTGCCTGAGGGTTAAATGATGACTCAGTATGTACAATAGCTTTGACTAGTGCTGGGTCAACTCCGTGGCGTTTGGCAGCAGAACGAATAAGGGAATCATAGGTATTATGATGTGCATTTGAATGGGTGTATTTAGAATGATTACTGTGATATCTAGAAGTTTTTTGTTTAGACATTGAGGTACAGGATATACACATTAATGTAATGGATGCAGCAGTTATGATTAGTCTTAAGTTCATAAAATACCCAAAGTTTTATATTTTTTAAGTTTGAATAGTCTAGCACGCAAGTGTAATTTAATTGTGTAGCACAAGTAAAGAAATTTAACCTTAGCTGATTAAGCTGATGAATACAGGTACCCATAATGCAGTAACTAAACCATTAACGGCCAATCCAAAGGCAGCATAACGCCCTGCTGTCGGGCTTATTTGCCATGCCTCGATTGTACCAAAAGCATGGCATACTAGCCCCATTGCCAAGCCTTTTGCTCTATCGTCTTCTACGTTTTTTAAGATAACCTTACCAAACCCAGCCCCTAATAAACCAGAAATGCTGATGATTAGGTTTGTCATAATAAGTGGCGAATTGATAATGGCAGCGATACTTAATCCAATAGGTGCAGTTACAGAGCGAGTGGCAAAAGCAAGAATGGTATTTTGACTTAAAGCAAAAATATACGCTAAACCCATTGGTAGTAACGCACCCACACTGGTTGCAATAAGTACAATCCAAAATAATTTTTTTAGTGGTAAACCCTTAAAGTTTATAGAGGCAAGTGGAATGGCTAAAAGTACGGTAACATAACCGAGTAGACGGTCAAAAATAGGACTAGCAATGTGATAGTAGTTGTCAAAATTCCAGTTAAATACAAACAATAAAGTGATGACAAAAATAATGGCAGTGACAACGGTTGGAATGCTAGTTAATTTTTTTGCTAGCAAACGTGCTGCAATATGGGCAATTAATGTTAGCAAAAATGCAGACAAAATAGGGAATAAACTGGTACTCATAAATGACGACTTCTTTGCTTTTTGGTTAAGTCATTTTTGAGCCATATACCTGTAAGTTTAGCAATTGCCCATAGTGGTATTAATGTACTAATCAAGATAATGGCAAACACGCGCCAAAACTGATCACCTAAACTAAATAATAATAAGCCTGCACCAGCAGATACTGGCAGAAATGCAAAGCCACTATCAAGTAGCAGTCGGTTAGTTGCTTGGGTTAACCAATTCGGTAAGCTGGGCTTTTTTTGTTTTTCTCTTATTAATCGCCATGCAAATAATATGCAAAACATCATGACTAATCCAATAATGTTGGCGGCACTTTCAACCTTCCAAAAATGGCATATCAACACACATAACTCCCTTACAATAATAACAATGAGCAGAGTTAGTAAAATACCTAGCCAATGAGGCAAGTCGGTTTTATTAGTACTCATATAGTTTTCCTTGATTGATATATTGATACTAAAGAGGCTTGCTTGGTTTTTGATAGTTGGGGTAATGGGTTAATGAAAACGTACAAAAATAAAGTGATAGGATTATACAAAAACGGTACAGTTAAGTAAAACCATACCGTTAAATTAATGTAGGTATATTAGTTGTAAAAATTTTGATAGTCTGTACGGTTGTTAACCCATAAACTGCTATTATGTTTGTATAGGTTATGATAGCGATTTAGTACTTTTCTTACATAGTTACGGGTTTCGCTAAAAGGTGGAATTCCGTTGTATTTATCAACATTGCCTTCACCAGCATTATATCCAGCTAAGGCGTATTCAATATTATAATTAAAACGGCGTAACAACCAGGCAAGGTACTCGGTACCACCGTCAATATTGTCTGCTGGGTCAAATACATTAAAAACGGCAAATCTTCTTGCAGTGGCAGGCATCAATTGCATTAATCCTTGGGCACCTGCATGTGATTGTGCATAGGGGTTGAAGGCAGACTCGGTATGGATAATCGCTTTTATTAATGCTGGGTCAACACCATGGCGACTGGCAGATGAACGGATGAGTGAATCATAAGAACTGCTATCACCGCTACTGTACCAAGAAGCGTTGTTTGAGCTGTACCAATAGTCGTTAGATGAATACCAAGATGGGTTTATTGATTGATAGGCATTGTAGTAATTTGAAGTGTTTGAATTAGTAGAGTTATTTGAATAAAAGCTTTCGGAATAAAAATTAGGTTGCTTAAAATTTATATTGTTATTTGATAAGCTATTAGAGTCGCCACCAGAGATAATGGTTAGCGTTTGTGTACTGGTATCTTTTACATAGGTTTCTTGGTTTATATCTAACCCTGCCATTGTATTTGTCGCATAAAGTGTCGTCAGTATGGCAGATACTACTGATTTGTAGTTCATAAAATTACCTATATTATTAATTTAATTATTAACTTAGCTTGTTTAAACAACAGAAACAAACAAATGTATGAAAACCAATCTTGACTCATTTTAGCATCAAAGTGTAAAGCAAATGTTAATTATTGGTAATAAAAATTAACAACACTGTGTTTTGTTTATTTATGTTTTTTTGCTAAGGTATCGATTGCTATTTGATACGGTTCTTTTTTTACTTCTAGTTTTTGAGCTTGTTCATTTGCTAAAACTTTTTTAGGGTGAATGTTTGCTTGCCCTAGTAGCTGTTTTAGCTTATTACGAGGTAAACATACAGTGACGACTTCATGCCCGAGGTCATCATAGCTTTTGGCTTTAATTACGTCTAGTTCATACAATGCATTTTTAAGCTGCCCTGCATTAAAAGGTAGGGTAATATCAAAAATTTCGGGTTTGCCAGTTAGTCGCTGTTGCACAGCAAATATTAGCTTATCAATGCCTAAATTTTGTTTTGCTGAAACATATACTCTATTAGGTGTATCTTTACTTGCATAGCCGATATGAGCTGGCTCTCCGGTAGCATCTATTTTATTAAATACATTTAGTACGGGTACGTTGTTGTTAATTTGTGCGAGCACCTGTTCTACTGCATCTATCTGTTCATGCATATCTTCACTACTGGAGTCGATGACATGCAATAGTAAATCTGCCTCTAACGTTTCTTCTAAGGTGGCATGGAAGGATTCGACTAATTCATGGGGTAAATGGCGAACAAATCCAACAGTATCTACCAAAACCACTTTACCAACGCCTGCCCAATTTAAACGGCGTAGGGTAGGGTCAAGTGTTGCAAATAGTTGGTCGGCAGCGTAAATATCTTCATCACAAAGCCGATTAAATAGGGTTGATTTGCCGGCATTAGTGTAACCAACTAGAGAGATGGTTAGCACTTCTGACTTTTGTCGTTTAGAGCGTCCTTGAGCACGGGTTTGTTTTACTTTTTCAAGCTTAGTTTTTAACTGGTTGACGCGAGTTTGCAATAATCGGCGGTCGGTTTCTAGCTGGGTTTCGCCAGGCCCACGTAAACCAATGCCTCCTTTTTGTCGCTCAAGGTGTGTCCAACCTCTTACTAAACGCGTTGACAAATGATTTAACTGAGCTAGTTCAACTTGCAACTTGCCTTCATAGGTACGTGCACGTTGGGCAAAAATATCTAAAATAAGCCCTGTACGATCAAGTACGCGGCACTTTACCAAGGATTCTATATTACGTTCTTGTGATGGTGATAAACTGTGGTTAAAAATAACAATATCGGCATCAACTTCTTGTACTCGTTGAGCAATCTCTTCGGCTTTACCAGAGCCAACAAAATATTTTGCATCTGGTTTTAGGCGAGAGCCAGTGACTAAGGCCAAACATTGGGCACCCGCTGAATCAACCAGCAGTTCAAACTCGGTTAAGTCGTCTGGATCAAGTATTTTTTGGATATCGAGATGCACTAAAATTGCTTTCTCGCCACCTTTATGCCTGTCAAAATATTCCAAATAAAATCCCTTAAGATTGCAAGTATCAAGTATACTATCGTGTTTGTCGATTTATAAGCGGTTTTGTGAGCCACCTTTATTATTGACATGGATTGTAACAACTAAAGGATGCTTTGTCATTGTTTTGCAGCTGATATGTCACTTATTGTGGTTAGTCAGGCATGTTTTGTCTCAGCCTTCATTGCGCTGTATTGTACCTAGGTTTTGGTGTGGTTTTCGTTTTAGCCTTTTAACCTTTGTTATCAGAGCTAATATAAAGAGATACTATTAGTTTATTAAATGAACTTTGATAAAAATTGATATTCAATTAGCCTAACAACATCAATTTGTTATAAACTATCCGCTTAATTAAATGCACAAACAATGGTTCGTTAAGAGGAAGGCATGGCTAATTGGATAAAAAAAGGTAAGATGTTTACATCGGTTTCTGGGGTGGTGATAGGTGGGTTTAAAAAAGCTTATCAGATAGATGCTTTTAAAAAACCACCAAGAGATATTTTACCTAAATATATTCAGACATTTTGTCGAAAAGCTTGTCAGTCTTTTGGTATAGAAGTTGTACAATTAGAGCCAGTTCCCCAAACACATGGTCTTTGGGCATCAAATCATATCTCTTGGGTAGATATTCCCGTTGTGGGCAGTGTTAGCTCAGTTTTCTTTTTATCTAAAGCAGAAATTGCTAATTGGCCTGTTTTTGGTAAGCTTGCCAAAGCAGCAGGAACATTATTTATTGAGCGTGGTTCTGGTGATGTTGGGTCTGTGGGCAATCAAATTGCAAACTTTATGCAAGCGGGGTCTTCTGTGGTGTTTTTTCCAGAAGCGACCACAACCAATGGGCATAAAGTTAAAAGAGTTTATGGCAAGCTTTTGCAAGCAGTGATACAAACAGGGTTGCCAATTCAGCCGATGGTTATATGTTATGTTGGTGCAGATGGCAATATTAGTGATGATGTTGCCTATTATGGTAATATCACCATGCAAGAAAGTTTAGATAAAGTGTTAAATGCCGATAAGATTACCGCTTATGTTTTGCCACTTGAAGCAATTTATCCAGAAAATAAAACCCAAAAAGAATTAGCAGAAATTTTGCAAGAGCGTATGCAAGCAGGTTTGGTGCGTTTGCAAAAGCAAGTACTTAAAACTCAGCCAGTAGATGCGGTTTGGGATGATTATGATGTGTAATTGGATGAGCCGTTCAATTAAAAAGTACCTAAGTTTTTGGGTGTTTGTTTAAGTAACTTTTGTGTCTCTTTAATTTTTGTGAAGTTTTCATTAATAATTAAAGATATGGCTTGTTGTCTCCAAACCACATTAATAATTTGATTTACTGCAAAACCATATTGAATATCAAAAATATTAGTATCGGTTGTTAAACCATCTCCTGCAGCTCCAAAGTTTTCCTCGATTAATAGTCTTGTTACAACATTGCCTGAAAACTTGGTTGTATTCTAAGCATACTTGTTAAATACCCAACCTTCAACATATCTTGTACTACCTAACGTACCAATAGCCAAGGTGTATTAGTTCTCTCAGTTGTTTTCATCGCATCATCTGTCATTGCCACTGTATTTACAGTTTGATTGTTGTCAAATAAAAACCTGATAATAAAAAATGTTTTTGTCTGTATTAAATAATAATGATTATTATTTCTATAATATTGCTTATCAGCAATCAACTTAATGTTTTAATGTTAAACTCAATGTTCAATATCTCCTAATTTATGCTATGATGTCGCTGTGAATTTAAGAAAAATAATAAATCGTTTTAACAATTAACAAATCTCTAACGTGACAATGATGACAGAACTACTAAACCAAGCAGATGCCAGCTTTGATGGCTTAACTCTTGCCTTATCAAAAGGTCGCATCCTTAAAGAAACCCTACCTCTTTTAAAAAATGCAGGCATTGAACTATTAGAAGATCCAGCAAAATCTCGCAAGCTGATTTTCCCCACTACCAACCCAAATGTGCGTGTGCTTATCTTACGTGCCAGTGATGTACCTACCTATGTGGAGCACGGTGCGGCGGATGTTGGAGTGGCAGGTAAAGATGTTTTGTTAGAGCATGGGGCTAAGCATGTTTATGAGCTATTAGATTTACAGATTGCTAAGTGCAAGTTGATGACGGCAGGCATTAAAGGTGCTAGCTTACCAAATCGCCGTCTGCGTATTGCCACAAAATATGTTAATGTGGCACGTGCCTATTTTGCCAGCCGTGGGCAGCAAGTGGATGTAATTAAGCTATATGGCTCGATGGAGCTTGCACCTTTGGTAGGTTTGGGTGATTTAATTGTGGATGTGGTAGATACTGGCAACACCCTGCGTGCTAATGGATTGGAGCCACTTGAGCATATTTGTGATGTGTCTTCTCGTTTGATTATTAACCAAGTCAGCTATAAGCGTAAGTTTGCACTGCTTGAACCAATTTTAGACTCCTTTAAACAAAGTGTGGCTGGTTAAATTTAGTTAATCTGACTCATCATTTTTTTAAATTTTTTATGCCAGTTTAGTATGCTAAACTGGTTTTTATTTTGTAAATATTTGCATAGGATGATATATGCGTTGTTTAAATTCAGCAGATGCTAATTTTAATGAGCAATTAGCAAACTTACTTGCTTTTGAAACCGTTAATGACCCACAGTTATTGGCAACCGTAGATGATATTATTGCTCAGGTGCGTGAGCATGGCGATAAGACCGTATTAGCACTAACCCAAAAGTTTGATAAGCACCCTGCTAGTACGATGGATGACTTACATTTGTCAGTAGAGGCACTTAAAAACGCTTTTGATGAGTTAGAGCCTAGCGTAAAAGATGCCCTTACTACAGCGGCAGAACGTGTAAAAGCGTTTCATCAAAAACAAGTGCAGACGTCTTGGCAGTATCAAGATGATTTGGGCAATACTTTGGGGCAACAAGTAACCCCACTTGATAGAGTGGGGATTTATGTTCCAGGTGGGCTGGCATCTTATCCTTCATCGGTATTGATGAATGCACTGCCAGCAAAGGTTGCTGGTGTGGCTGAGGTTGTTATGGTTGTCCCAGCACCCAAAGGTATCTTAAATCCCTTGGTATTGGCGGCAGCTTATTTAGCTGGGGTAGATAAAGTGATTACCATTGGCGGTGCTCAGGCGGTGGCAGCATTGGCGTATGGTACAGAGAGTATTCCACAGGTCGATAAAATTACAGGACCGGGGAACAAGTTTGTAGCAGCGGCAAAACGGGCGGTATTTGGTCAAGTTGGGATTGATATGATTGCAGGACCATCTGAAGTACTGGTATATGCCGAAGGGCAAGATAATGATAATGCAGACTGGTTAGCGATGGATTTACTCTCACAGGCAGAGCATGACACAGTGGCTCAAGCAATCTTTGTGACAACATCGCAAACCCAATTACAAGCGGTTGAACGTGCCATTGAACAGGCGTTAGAAAAGTTACCAAAAAAAGATATTGCCAACGAGTCGATTGCCAATCGTGGGGCGTTGATTTTGGTAAAAGACAGAGCCGAAGGCATGGCAATCATTAACCGTATTGCCCCAGAACATCTAGAACTATCGGTTGATAAACCAGAAGAGTTACTGGCAGAGATTCGTCATGCAGGGGCAATTTTTATGGGTCGACATACGCCAGAAGCCATTGGTGATTACTGTGCTGGTCCTAACCATGTATTACCAACGTCTGGTACCGCAAGGTTCTCATCGCCACTTGGAGTGTATGATTTTCAGAAGAAATCATCATTGATTTATTGTACGCCAGCAGGGAGTAAGCCGTTGGCACAGGTAGCAGATATTTTAGCCCAAAAAGAAGCCTTAATGGCACACGCCTTATCAGCAAGGTATAGAAGCCAGTGAGAGGAATGGTATTATCGGATACGCTTGTCATATCCAAAATATATAGACCATGACATAACGTTTAGTGGATAAACATTGCCAAACAAAATTTTTAAGTAAAGGTACTAAACACAGGTATTAAACAGAGAAAGACATGAGAAATATGATAACCAAAATAGATGACCGGTTGTGGTCAACCAAGGCACGTAACTTATCTCCCTATGTCCCTGGAGAGCAACCAAAGCATGATAACTTGTGTAAGCTTAATACTAATGAAAACCCTTTTGCGCCATCGCCAAATGTTGCAACAGCAATTAACGAGGTGCTGGCAAATCAAGCCAATGAACTGCGTTTGTATCCAGAACCAGAGTCAGATAAGTTGCGTGATACTTTGGCAAAAACTTATGGTGTGCAAACTAATCAGGTATTTGTTGGCAATGGATCTGATGAAGTTTTGGCATTGGTTTTTGCTTGTTTTTTTATGAAAGACCGTCCATTGCTGACATCTGATATTGGCTATAGCTTTTATCCGGTTTATGCAGATGCCTTTTCGGTTAATATGGTAACCATCCCGTTATCAGAAGACTTTAGCATTAATCCAGATGATTATCGGCAGCCAAGTGGTGGTATTATCATTGCTAACCCCAATGCCCCAACGGGATTGTTAATGCCGTTATCAGCCATTGAAAAATTGTGTTCTGAACATGCAAACTCTGTGGTGGTCATTGATGAAGCCTATATTGATTTTGCAGTTAGCTGTGATGCTCAGCCAGTTTCTGCAGTGAGCTTGATTGATAAATATGACAATTTATTAGTCACGCAAACTTTCTCAAAATCACGCTCACTTGCTGGCTTGCGTGTGGGAATGGCGTTTGCCAATGCTTCATTGATAGAAGCGTTAACTCGGATGAAAAACAGTTTTAACAGTTATCCGCTTGATCGTTTGGCACAGGCTGGGGCGGTTGCAAGTCTAGAAGATAGCACATATTTTGCTGATATCTGCCAGCAGGTAATCATTTTGCGTCGAGATTTAATGACTGGTATGCAGGCGCTTGGTTTTAAGGTTCTTGATTCACAGGCTAACTTTATTTTTGCCAAACCACCGTTTAGTATTTGTGAGGGAAATGCTAAAAAAGTTGCTGATGTGTTGCGTGAGCAAGGCATTATTGTGAGATATTTTAACAAGCCTCGTATTAGTGAGTATTTGCGTATTACAATTGGCACAGCAGAGCAAAACCAACGACTATTGAGTGCTTTACAAGCGTTATAAGCACGTACTAATAACCACTTATTAATAGACGTTATGTTGACGTTATAATAGTATTGTTGCAATAACAAACCATACTTAACATACAGTGTGAACAATAAAAACACGGAAAATAAGATGATAAGAGAGTTACAGGTTACTGAATTAGCCAAAGAACTGGCAGATAACGATAAGACATTAACAACGGCTAATATTTGGGATGTGCGTGATGAGTCGGCATATCTTGCAGGGCATATTGCAGGGGCAACCAATCAGCCAATCAATGCAGGTATTGCCAAACAGACCTTAGATAATGCTCAAGGTACCGTTTATGTATTGTGTGGTGGTGGTAGTAAGGCACCAAGGGCTGCAGCTACCTTAGAAGAATTAGATAACAGCCGTGATATTGTTATCTTAACAGGTGGGACAAGAGGGGCGAAATCAGCAGGTATGACAATCGTCACTGGAGAGCAGCCTTTATAGTTTATAGTCAATCTTGTCTATTATTGACAAGATAGTGTAAGAGAAGGTTAAAGGTTATCAGCATTTAAATACTCAGTATTCGTTTTTTTGTGCCACGTCTTTATGTCGGTTACTATCGTTAGTTTAGTGAATTTAGTTAGTTGGTATTTTTTAGTGAGTAATGAATGACAAAGCAGTAAGGTTTTACCCGAGGCTTTGTCTAAATATTAAAAGGATTTAATTATGAAAAAATTATACATTAACCCAAAAGCACCGAATGCACGAAAGCCAGTTTTGTTATTAAAAGCAAAAGGTATTGATATCTATGAATTGGATGATTTAGAAGTCATTCATATTGATTTTGCCAAGCAAGAGCAACTAACCGATGAGTTTGCGGCATTGAATCCACTCAAGTTAGTACCTGTTTTAGAATTAGATGATAAAACTATTATTAATGATTCTCAGGCAATTTGTGAATATTTAGATAGAGTTTATGGCGAAAATTTATTAATGGGGCATGATGTTGTACACCGTGCTAAAGTCTGTGCAATGAGACGCACAGCGGAGCTAGAGGTTTTGTATCCTTTTATGCTTGGTTTCCAGCATGGACATCCATCGAAAGCGGATCGTATTGACCAAGTGGTGGAATTTGCTCCTAAGGCAGTGGAGCGTGGGGTTGAGGCATTGTCATATTTTGAAAACATCTTAAAAGATAATACTTATTTGGTTAATAACCAGTTGAGTTATGCTGATATTGTTTTGTACATTGCATTGGATTTTGGTCGAGTGCATAAGGTGAAACCAACCCAGCAAGGTGAGGCAATTGCACGTTTTTATACGATGATGAATGATAAATTTGGTTTTGAACAAAAATGAATGACTGCACAAATACAAAGTGTATCATTGAAGTAAGGAGAAAAAATAATGACAAAATCAGTATGGCTAAAAAGTATGTTGTTAGTAATCGCATCTGCTAGTTTGATGGCTTGTCAGACAATAGATGGTACGACGAGTACCAAAGATGGGACAAAGTTGGCTGGCACGGTTGAACAAAAACAGATGGATATGGACTTACTATCACAATTGTCAAGACATCACTGGCAGTTGGTATCAGCAGTTGATGCGCATAATAAACCAATGGCAGTATTAACCGCTTTAGAGACTCCTGCATCACTGACAATCACTGATGACGCATTGGGTTTTGGTGTTAATTGTAATACTATGGGTGCTCAATACCAGCTTAATGACAATATTCTCTCTATTGATACGGTCATGAGTACGCAAATGTACTGTGCTGATTTAGATGAGGCTGAACGTAAGCTAAGCGGTTTGATGCAGGGAGATAGTCGCTTATCTTTATTTGATGATAATCAGCTTATCCAAAAAACGGCTGATGGTTCAACACTTACATGGCAAGGCAAACTAACTGATGAGGCAAAATATTTATCGGAGGGCGGTAAAGTTGAAACCATATTTTTAGAAGTTGTCCCAAAGTTGGAAGATTGTGTTAGTGGAAAAAATCAACGATGCCTAAAAGTGCGTAAAGTCTATTATGATGCAAATGGGGTTCAAACAGGCACTGGTGAGTGGCGATTATTTAATAAAGCGATTAAAGGTTATACTCACAGTGACAATCTGCACCAAATTTTACGAGTCAAAAAATATATAACCGATGCTGTCGATGTCAAAGGCAAACAACTAACTTATGTCTTGGATATGGTTGTTATGTCAGAAGTGGTTAGTCAGTAACAGATATAAAACATATCATATGAACAATCAACCACAAAACATCATTTACTCTGGTGTGGCAGGTACAGGTAAAACCTATCGTCTGCAACAACTTGCTAAACAGTACAGTGAGGTCATCCAGCCCATAGATGCCTCACAAGTACTGGCAACTTTGGTTGCACCTTTAAATTGGCGAGAAATCATCTGTTTGGTTTTTTTACAAAAGCGACATGAAGGGCAAGAACTGTTAAAAGTTGGCGAGATTGTTGGGCATCCAATTTTTCAAGCGAAAGCAGGCATTAATCAACGCACCGATAATTTAAAACAGTCTGCTTGGGGGACGCTACAACAATATAGCCCTACTGACTCCAAAACAGTTAACTATAAAAACAAAGCCAGCCAAGCTTATTTTGATAAAGATGAAACCAGTAGTTGGTATCTGTTGGATGAGGTGATGCCATTGCTCATAGACTTGCAAAACCTGCTAGATGATTATCAAAGCAGTGTACAGCAAGCCGATACGTATCAACAAATGAAACAAAGACACAGCTTTGTTAGCTTTCATCAAGCATATGGTTATGATGAGTTTGTTGAGGGTATCCGCCCTGTGATGGATGAAAACACAGGGCATATGCGATATGAAGTTAAAGCAGGGGCATTTCTGCAACTATGTCAGCAAGCAGAACAAGACCCAAACCATCGCTATGCAATGCTGATTGATGAGATTAACCGTGCCAATGTATCGCAAGTATTTGGCGAGTTAATGAGTTTGATTGAACCTAGTAAACGTGCAGGACAAGCGGATGAGATAAGTGTGAATTTAGCTTACTCACAAAAACCGTTTAGCGTGCCTAATAATGTGGATATTTATGCAACGATGAACACTCAGGATCATTCATTAACAGTGTTAGATAGTGCCTTCCGTCGTCGCTTTGAGTTTGTTGAACTGATACCCAATAGTGCTGATTTGGGGCAAGTTGTTGATATAAACGGAGAGATAATCGACCTTGGCAAGTTATTGGATGGCATGAATAATCGTATTGTGCAGAGTTTAGGCGAGCAAGCACAGCTGGGGCAGGCATATTTTTATGGTATTCATGATATGGGTGCTTTGCTTAAAGTAATGGTTAGACAGGTCATACCGCAATTACTTAGTCAGGCAAGTCATCAACCACAAACATTGGCAGAGATTTTGCAGTTAGAAAATAGCCAACTCCCTTGGCTTGTACCTTTAGCTAATCAGCCTGTACAATCTCAATTTACTATCAATGGTGCAATGACAAATCAAACCTGTTATCAAATTAATCCGAGATTGATTGCTTTGGTTGAGGGTGATGAGGTAATGAATGTAACCAATAGTGAGTTTGCAAAAGTCGAGGCATTTAAGCGGTTGTATTAGACTTTTGTGGGAATTGTGTATGAGAGCCTATAAAGCTGTTTTAATTTTTATACTGCTACTTGCCGTTATTTTTTTGCATCCATTAATATTAGGTTAGTTGTTTCCAATTTAAATTTATGAAATCATTTAACGCTCTCATCACTGTTTTTGAACACCAAACCCTCCGCTTATCGGACTTTGCAAATTATCCAAATACAGAAGCGGATTTTGATTGGTTATTGCAGCAAACCCAAGCAGGTAAACTTCCTTGTTTTAGCATTGGCTATGCTGGGCAAGTGGTCATTTATGTTCGTCATTACCTCGCCGTTATTCGGTTGCCAAGTGGTGCGGTGATAGAAATCTTACCGAAAATTAGTAAAGAGGCGATTAGCAATCGAATCCAAACTCGGCAGTGGGTTTTGCAAATGTTGGTGGATACCTATGGGTTGAAAACCCAAGCACTTGCCATGTTATCCACAGGGCAAAAACAACATAATCTTTTAAGCAATGCACAACTAAGCATTTGGTTACAGCCGTTGATTCAAATATGGTTTGGGTTGTTACTTCAATTACCAATTTTACTGCCTCGTCACTACCAACAGGCAACACAAAACAATCCACAGGCACAGGGTAAATTGCTTATCAAAGAGCAAATAAACCATAACGTGCATCGGCCACATTATCGCTATACCAGCCAACAACAGTTAGATTTGCACCCATTGTGGGGACAATTTTTTTTGACCGCTTTGCAAAAGTTAAAAGCCCTTGGTATTAATGAGACAGCTTTGCCAGTTGGCGTGCTGCAAGCGGTTGAAACCATTGCTATATCAAGAGAAATATTACCTGTTCAACAATGGCAAACAAGTTATCAGCAGTTAAAGCAGATGTTGTTATCTAGCCAATCACAACGAGATGTGCATAGTCGGCGACAGTTAGATATGGCAATAGAGTTGGCTTGGTTAATTTTGCAAATGCAAGACAATCTAAATATGCCCCCTGTATTAGGTACAGAGTTTATGCCTGCAGTGATGATAAATATGCAACAAGCCTTTGAAAGATGGGTGAGTATCAAGCTTGCTGAGAGTTTTAAAGGTAGGGTACAAACGCAAAAAAGTTTTACGTGGTTACAAAGTGATGAGGGTAAAGCATATAAGCGTGATTTAAAACCTGATGTGCTAATTTATGCCCGCAATATCGCTCAATCTACAGACTCCCCTTGGGTGGTGGCAGATGTGAAATATAAAAGTATAGAACGGCTAAAACAAGTAAGCCCTGCTGATTTATATCAACTCTATACTTATCAGCAGTTTTTACAAGCACAACAAGCATGGTTGGTTTATCCGATAAGTGAAGATATTACTCAAGCAATTAACTTACAAACAATGCCGTTAAGTAAGCTGCAAATAGTCGAACAAGGGTGCGTCGATCAGCAAACTAGGCAACAACAAACTGGGCAACAAGTAATTAGACTCATACCCTTTGATGTGATGACTGGCAAACTTTTATTTGATAATAATTAAAAAAAAGATAAAAAAGTGTTGACAGTATTTAACCTTGGCAGTATCATATGCACCTCAACAGCGAGGCACAATAACCGCCTAAAACTGTTGTTAATGCAGTATATTCGGAGTGTAGCGCAGTCTGGTAGCGCATCTGGTTTGGGACCAGAGGGTCGGGGGTTCGAATCCCTCCTCTCCGACCAGCTGTATAAAGAGCCTTACAGGCTTTTTTTTGTTTATAAGTTTTATATATGTAAGCAATTTTTATGAGCGCCTGTAGCTCAGTTGGATAGAGCATCTGCCTTCTAAGCAGGTGGTCGCAGGTTCGAATCCTGCCAGGCGCGCCATTTGCCTGATATACATCAGTACCTTCTTAAATCTGATGTCATTATGGCGGATGTAGCTCAGTTGGTAGAGCCCCAGGTTGTGATCTTGGTTGTCGCGGGTTCGATCCCCGTCATTCGCCCCAGTTTATTTTATTATTTTACGCCAGCTTATTTAGTTTTGTTTGTAAGTTTATATTTTGTAGTTTTTATATATAGTAACCCTGACAATATATTGGCAGGGTTTTTTTGTGCTGATAGATTTGTGCTTATACAACAGTGATGTTGACTATAGTTTGCGTGATATCTGTGATAAGTTCATAAATATGCTACAATTTTGTCAAAGTTGTTAAACAGCACTTGATAGAAAAACTGACCACAAGAAGATGATATGAGCAAGTCTGATGACCAGCCTAAGCAAGATATACCAGTGACTACTAAAGAAGCGTTACTTGCATTATATGATGTTGAACCACAACCGGCTATCAATAAAATAGATACTGCGAGTAACAAACGTGCGGCAATAAACAGACGTGATTTATATCAAACACAGCAAGAGCGTACACGCCAGTATTACCAAGCAGATGATGGCATAAAACCAACCTATTTAGTCAAGTCATTAAAGCATCAATTTGTTGAATATGAGCATTTTGTGATGTCGGCACAATTAGATAAACGCTCAATTGCGGATGAAGATGGTGTCAGACGCTTGTGGGAGCAAGTCCATATTGTAGATGATATTATTGCAGAATTGGTTTTGCATATGCCTTCGCATAAAGCTGTTGGTTGGCAAATGAGCTCGCAAGGGCGAAACTATTTGCAATTACCAACAGTAGGTCGTATACGTACTAACCAAGATGTTGTAGCAGATCAAACCAGTATTAATAGCTATGTGCTGGGACATTTTGGGGTTATGAGTTTTACGTATGATAAAGCCCATTACATTGGGCATATTCTAGGATATTTATTTTGTTGTTATTATTTTGCTTATTTGTCGATTAATTATGGTGTTACTGCACTGGCAGAAGATGCCATTAATGAAGTTGAGTATGCCAGTTTATCAACCCCACAGTTAGTGCGTTTATTACAAACGTTAGATGTGCATAGTAAACAGCGTGTGTATCAACTTGCCGTGATTTGTGCAAGGTTAAGCACTTATGCTACTGATAAACGTATCGAAAAAATGTTGATTGCTGAAGTGAATGAGTTTGATAAAAAACTACAGGTTAAACATCTTGATTTACTATTAATGCAAGGTGTTATGCCAGAGATGTCAACACAAAAAAAAGAAGGTGAAGATGATGCTTCGCAGTAGTTTTGTTAATCGTGCTATCACAACTTTTTTATATGCGTTTATATCAATAACCCTTTGTTTAGGGTTGTTTTTTATAGCAACTAAGCAAGTTAATGCGGTTAATTTAACTGACTTGTTTAATCAAGATAATACAAATAGTAAGTTTTTACCTGTAGAGCAGGCATTTGATGTAACGGCTTTTGTTGACGGACAGCAATTAAGTTTAAATTTTGACATTACGGATGGACATTATGTTTATCAAGATAAAATTAAACTAGATTTACCAGAAGGGGTTACAACATCCAAATTTACTTTTAACCAGCCTGCACAATTTATTGAAGACCCTAGATTTGGTAGAGTTGCAGTATTTGATCAAACGAACGTTACTGCCTCAACCACATTAAGTGGTTTAACAAAAAAAACAGAAATAGTCATTCAATGGCAGGGTTGTGCAAAAGCAGGACTCTGTTATCCACCAGAAAAAATTAAGGTGACAGTTAATGCCAATAACGATAACAGCAATTCTGGCAAAATTGAAGCGGATACTGAGCCTTTAGACAGCCCACATACCACAGTTGCCAATCAAGTGACTCATGGCTATCCATTAAATCACCAGCCATTATATAATGTTGATGATATTGGCATTGGGCAAAAATTTGATCCATTTGGATTAGCAGGCAACCCTATTTTAGCATTAGGGTTTATATTTTTAGCTGGGTTAGGACTTTCATTAACCCCTTGTGTGTTGCCAATGTTACCGATTGTTGCAAACATTGTGGCACGACAAAATGAGGTGAGTGCCAAACGAGCAGTTGCATTAAGTGGTAGTTATGCTTTGGGTGTGGCGGTTGCTTATGGGTTGTTAGGGGCATTGATTGCTTATGTGGGGGAGTCTTTGGGCGTTGTGGGTTGGTTACAAAACCCGATTGTACTAATTAGCTTTGCGTTCATATTTTTATTACTAGGGCTGTATATGTTAGACATGGTTGTTTTAAAGTTACCATTGACAATTAGCCAACCTTTACAAAAATTAAGCCAGTCAGCAAATAATAAGCTTGGTAGTGTGAGTGGCAGTTTTTTAGTAGGCTTGTTATCTGCCTTGGTGGTTTCTCCTTGTGTAACAGCCCCTTTATATGGTGCTTTATTTGCTGTTGCCACTATTGCTAACGTTGGACTTGGTTTTATTGCACTATTTTTACTTGGCTTGGGTTTGTCACTACCTTTGGTTGTATTTGCTGCTACGCAAGGTAAGGTTATGCCAAAAGCTGGCGAGTGGATGAACTGGGTCAAACAAGGTTTTGCCTACCTTATGTTTGCATTAGCCATTATGATGCTTGAACGCATTTTTGTGAGTGTATGGATGCTTGCTTTGTGGTCAGCTTGGTTTTTGTGGATGAGCTATTGGCTTTGGTGTTGGGCGGGAAAATGGCAAATGCTTAGCAAATTGCTTGCAAGTGTCACCTTTATTTGGGCAGTTTGCCTTGCAGTGGGTGCCATAACTGGCAGTACAGATAGCATGCGACCTTTGAGTCAGATCAACCAAGCAAAACAGTTAACAAATGAGCAGCAGGGAACTATTAAACTTACTAAACTGGCAAAACTTGATGAGCAATTAGTAAAAAAACAAAAAGTTGTTGTTGATATTGTGGCAGATTGGTGTGTTGAGTGCCGTATTATGGAAAAAAACTTATTTGTAAATCCGCCAGCTCAACTTAATGATTGGCAACTTATTAAACTCGATATCACTGATGCAAAAGATAGTGAGGCAGTGCTTGCTAGGTATAAATTGTTTGGACCACCAGCATTACTATATTATAAAGAGGGACAATTACAAACTATGCAGGTTGGAGAAACAAAACGTAAAGAGTTTGAACAAGCCTTGGATATTTTAAATAATAAATGATGGTAAAAATTATTTATTGTTGTTGACTACATTGATGGTTAAGAATTAAGTATAATGTCTAATCGCAAATTGTGATGATGACATGTAAAATGAGTAAATTTAAAGGTTTTTTATGCTGGTTCATGGTGCTTTTTTTAAAAATAAATTTATAAAAACAAAACTCGTTGGCAGTTTTTTGTTTACTCTTTTGGCTTGCCAACCACCTAATGGTGGCATAAAAGAAAATACCAATCAAGCGGTCGCACAAAAAGAAGTAAAACTAAAGCAGGCTTCAATAAACTGCAATAATGAAGCCATCGTCAATGCTTTTAATCAAAAAAAATCTAATGTGCAAGTAAAAGGCTGTGCCACCATCGTTGCGGTGTTGGCAGATGACACGAAAGGTAGCCAGCATCAACGTATGATTGTGGCATTAAATGATGTAAAACCAAATCATACGATTTTGATAGCACATAATATTGATCTTGCCCCAAAAGCAAAAGCAGCTAAAAAAGGCAAAAAAATCAATTTTTATGGCGAATATGAATACACAGCAAAAGGTGGTGTGGTTCATTGGACACACCATGATCCAGCTGGTCGACATCAAGGTGGTTGGATAGAAATTGATGGTAATCGCTATGAGTAGTATGCATGCGAAAAAATATCGTTAAAATTGTTTATTGTAAGTACAAGCTAACTTGTTAAATTGGAGATAGTTGGATGTGGCAGTTATTAAACCGACAATATGGTAAAAAAATATATGGTACTAAGTCTCAAGGCAAAACAGTGTTGTTGCTGAGTATGTTGGCAGTGACATCTGTTGCCAATGCCACTCAAGAGGGGGATGTAAAACCAAACTTAGACTTGTTTTTGGCATGTGCACAAGTTAATAAAGATTCTGCTCGTTTAGCTTGTTATGACAAGGTTTCAGCTAATGCAGGGCTACCAAACTTTGTGGCACAAAAAGCAGCAATTGATTTAGGAAAAACCTTCCGATCAACTATTAAAGGTAATCCTGAGCTTGTACTAGAGGGTGAAATACCAGCATACATGGTAGAAGATGTTGCCAAAGAGTCGATAAAAAGTCACACGGCTAAACAACAGCTCGATAATAACAAAAATCTGGATAATCAAATTTTATCAAGATTTGGGGTGACCCAAAATGATGTGGAGAAATACTCACCATTGAGCCTAGCATATGATTTAGACAAAAATAGTGAAATTGGCAATTTTAAATTGCGGGCTCATAACCCAATGTATGTTTTGCCTGTGTTTGTGCATGATAAGCCAAATCGCACGCCAAATTCACCAAATCATCCTTCACCTAAGCCAATGGGAGATACTTATCGCTCTCCAGAGGCAAAATACCAATTGTCGGTAAAAACAAAAGTGGCGGAAGATTTGTTTGATACTAATGCAGACTTATGGTTTGGTTATACACAACAATCGCATTGGCAAGTATACAATGAAGACAACTCTCATCCGTTTCGTGCAAACGATTATATGCCAGAAATTTTTGTTACCCAACCTGTAACAGCAGAGTTGCCTTTTAATGGCCGCTTACGCATGCTTGGTGCAGGTTTGATGCACCATTCAAATGGAGAAGACGACCCAATATCGCGTTCATGGAATAAAATGTACCTTATGGCAGGTGCCGAATGGGGAGACTTAACGGTTATCCCTCGTTTTTCAAAGCGTATTGAAAATGAAAAAAATGAGAATGATGATAACCCAGATATTGAAGACTTTTATGGTTTTGGTGATGTTCAAGTGTTTTATCCATTAGATGATAAAAACAACCTTGCAGGCATGTTTAGAATTAGCCCAAGTACAGGTAAGGGGGCGGTGCAAGTTGATTATACGCATGAGCTTGATAATGGTGTCGGTATTTATTTGCAACTTTTCCATGGTTATGGCGAGTCGATTATTGATTACAACTATGAAGATACCACGGTGGGTGTTGGCGTTATGCTAAATGATTGGCAAGGGTTATAAACCTGTCTATGTCTTTACCTTATCAATTTGGCATGCTGATGGCGAGTTATGTTCATCAGCGTTGCCATTTGTGTGGTGTTAATTACAGTCAAAAAATATTTTCTGAGCCGACATCAAATCGTCATCATAAAAGTCACCATTATAAAAATTTTTTAAAACCACTAAAACGTTTTGATACGGGCGTGCTTTGTGAGGCTTGTCATAACGCCATTGCGTGGTTACCTAAGCGTTTTGAGCTTGTCATTAACCGTGATAACCTGCCTGTGTATCCTGCCAGCTTATATCAACATCCTATTGATGCTGTGATTCGTCGCTTTAAATTTAATGAAGACATGACACAACTACCAGTTTTGGTGCATTTAATTCAGCAATTATCGCGTCCGTATGGTTGTCATTCATCTAATACTATTATCTTGCCAATGCCTACCACAAAACCTCGGTTAAAGAGACGTGGGTTTGACCCTGTTAGTGTGTTAGTGCCATATCTTTCTAAACATTGGGGTATCCCGATATGGCAAGGTGTTGTGCGAGTTGATGACAGCGACAGTCAACGTGGATTATCAAGAATCGAACGTTTAAATAATCTTAATGGTGCTTTTGTAGTGACAAAGCCAATGCCAAAAAAACGCATTTTGCTGTTTGATGATGTGGTTACAACAGGAGCAACCATGACAGCTTTGGCGAATGCAATTGTGCATACATGGACACCCCCAATCCGAAAAAGCCATAATATGCCACAGTTACAAGGGTTTTGTCTTGCATATCGTCATATAAATGGTGACAATAGGTTTAAGTCAGAAACAAACGACAGGGATGTTTGATGCGTTTATTGAAAGCCAGTCAAAAGGGCGTTGGGTTGATAGAGGTATTGGTCGCTTTGCTATTGTTAGCAATTGCAGTGCTGGGTTATAGTGCCTTACAGATGACGGCAATAAAATTAACCAATGAGTCCGCTAAAAGAACAACAGCTAATTTGATTATGCAGCAGCTTGGGCAAAATATAAGGGCTAATCCAACAGCAATTAAGGTTTATGCTAATCAGCTGAATCAAGGTTTTAATCCCAGTGCTGCTAGCCCCAATCAACTGTGTGGGATTAAATTGGCATCTTTAGGCAATTCAAATTCATGTACAGCACAGCAGTTGGCGGTGGCAGAGGCGGATGTTATCACTCAAAAAACGCAGCAAGCAGGGTTAACGATTAAAATGATAGCTTGCCCAGCTAGTGGGAGACATGATGTTTATTGTGCCATTATTGCATGGGGGAAAACGTTAGCGATTATGGGAGAAAATATGAATGCTTGTGTCAACAATAAAGGGATTTATCATCCAAACAGTACCTGTTTAATTGCTGAACTTAGCTAATTTGATGAATAAATTTACAAAAATATGCCAAAATTTAAAACATCTTATCAAGCTGGTTTTACTTATATAGAATTATTAATTGCACTTAGCCTTGGCCTGCTGATTATTGCTGCGGTATTGCAGATTTTATATAATAATGCTGGTTCAGCAAACGTTCAATCTGCTCATGCAGATTTGCAAGACAATATGGTTTTTTCAACTAATTTTGTTAGAAAGCAAATACGTAAAGCAGGTTTGGGTGCTTTGGCAAATAAACAACATTCTGCTCATTTACTCAAGCAAGACACCGTGTATGGTGGTGTTGTGATGACCGCACCAAATCAAGCATTTGGCGTTATCGACAATACGGTTAGCACAAATTTGCATGGAATTCGGTTAAATAATGCGATAGTACCAAATAATTTGTTGTCACGTTCTGGGGTTAGTAGCAGTCATGTTTTGCATGAAAAAAGCGACCAATTAACCATTTTATATTTAGTACCAAGCTATGGGCAGTATGATTGTCAGGGTAGAGGTATCCCTAAAGACTATTATGTCATTGAACGTTATTTTGTACGTCAAGATAAAAATTCGACTGCGTTGGCATGTGCTTCTACTAATTTTAAAGCGGTTGCAAAGCACATAGACGATATCACCCAATGGGTTGATATTGGTGTTTATACCACGCTAAATGGCAAAAAAGTGCAGTCATATTTTGCTGGTAAAGGGAGTGTTATTATTCCCAATGTTGATTATTTTAGGGTGTTGTATGGTGTGAGTGATATAGCTGAACCTATTAATATAAATGAATATGCAGCAAATACGATGGAATATATTGAGGCAAATGGTGCAGACCAAAAAAATGGTTTCGATAAATTAAACAAACGGATTGTGAGTGTGAAGTTTGGTTTATTAATGCATTCACAAAACAATATTGTTAATAACGTTAGTAATCAACAAAATAGTTATCAGGTGCTAGATAAAAAAAATTTAATGATAAATACCAAGCAGAACTTAGGTAAATTTAAAAGGCAGGTGTTAGAGTCGACTATTTTGCTAAGAAATGCAAGAGCGATTTATTAATAAAACAGCAAAGTATAAGATAAGCAGTATGTGATATACTTCTGTACCTCTTATTTTTGAGGTGTTTGATTAACTGATATTATGTACATTAAGCACGATATGTACAAATTAAAAGGATATTTAACCAATGGCAAATGAGGTAGTATTTTCACCGCAAATTACGGCTGAACGTATTGAGAGTATTGTTCAGCAGGGCTTTAAAACTGTGATTAATAACCGTCCAGATGGTGAAGAGTTAGATCAACCTACCAGCAAACAAATTGCTGATGCGTGTGAGCAAGCTGGGCTTGCTTATGGGGAGTTTTTATTTTCTGGTAATGATTTAACAGAGCAGTTAGTGACAGAGTTTGCCAAATATTTTAATCAAGCAGAACAGCCAGTATTTATGTTTTGCCGTTCTGGGAATCGTTCACATGTTATTTATCAAGCCGCTGTGCAGCTGGGGTTAATTAGCGAGTAATATAACAAAGCTTGATTTTGTATTAATATAAAACAACCTCAGATTACTATTGAAGAGACTGTTGTTTAAGCTGTGTATCTATCGTTTTGTTTGACTTAAACTACAGATAATCATATCACCGAATATATAAACTCAATCATAAAGCGATTAAGTGCTAATTCCTAGTTTCTAATTGGCATCGTCCATTTTTTAGACGCGTTTTGAATACTAAGAAACATCACCTTTTAAGCAGAGCCATCGGGAGAAAACAGCTTTCTTTTTTTAATAGCCTTACGAATAACAATGTTTAACGACTTTAATAGCATTGGTCGTATAGATAGCTTTTTTGATATCCTCAGGATAGTTAAACAAAGTGTTTAAATTATCTCTGAGGAGGGAAATAGCAAAGCACGGCTTCGTTCCGACGCAATACGAAGAACTATGCTCGAGTATATATCATAATTTCGATATTTTGCATCACTTTTAGCCCGCCAATGGGACGATACCACTTGCTATTTTAAACTTATTTTACTGAATAACCTTAAATAGGGTCTAATATTATAGCTTTGCAGCAACTTCTACCCCTTGTTTAATAGCACGTTTGGCATCTAATTCGCCAGCGTATTTAGCACCGCCAATAATATGATAATTTGCCTTGGTGACAGTGTCTTCTTTTGGCATTAAATCATTAACCGATACTTGACCAGCACACACAACAATAGTGTCTACCCTTAATAACTGACGACTTCCTTCTGGGTTTGTAATCCATAAACCTTCATTGGTTACTTCTTCATAAGTAACCCCAGACATTTGGATAACACCGTGTGACTTTATAGCAGCTCTATGTACCCAACCAGAGGTTTTATTTAAGCCTTTGCCTAATCTGCCACTTTTACGTTGCATTAAATAGACTTGTCTTTTACGAGCAATGGCTTTTGGCTTGGTTAAACCGCCATCTGATTGATAGTTTGCATTATTATTAACTCCCCATTCTGCACGCCAATCTGCAATATCTTGTGGTTTTGGTCGATAGCTTGGATCATTTAACTTATCTGTTAGTTCGTGTAAAGGTTCGCTATGGTGAGCGGTTAAATATTCACTAACATCAAAACCAATACCACCTGCACCAATGACAGCAACCTTTTCACCAGCAATGGCATTGCCAGATAGTAAATCGGCATAGCTAATAACATTAGGGTGTTCGGCACCTTTGAGCTTTCCTTTTAAACTACGGGGAATAACACCAGTTGCAATAACAATTTCATCAAATTGACCATCATCTAACAGGTTTTGATCTACTTTTGTATTTAGCTTAACTGTAACTTTGTTATGAATAAGTTGCTCACGAAAATAACGAATACTCTCAAAAAATTCTTCTTTACCAGGGATGACCTTAGCGTAGTTAAACTGACCGCCTAAAGTATTTTTAGCTTCAAATAATGTTACTTTATGTCCTCTTTCAGCGGCAATGACAGCAGTACTCATGCCAGCAACACCACCGCCAACAATGGCAACTTTTTTAGACTTTTGGGCAGGTTTGTAGGTTAGTTCTGTTTCGTGGCAGGCTTGTGGGTTAACCAAACAAGATGAGCGTTTGTTTTCAAATGTATGGTCAAGGCATGCTTGGTTACAGGCAATACAAGTATTGATTAAATGTGCTTGCCCTTGCTCGGCTTTATTTGCCCATGCAGGGTCGGCAAGTAATGGTCTTGCCATTTGAATTAAGTCGCCTTGACTATTGGCAATGATGTTTTCTGCTGTATCTGGCATATTGATACGGTTAGATGCCATTACAGGGATGTTAACATGTTTTTTAACTTCCGCAGTATAGTCAACAAAGCCTGCCCTTGGGACACTAGTAACAATAGTTGGAACACGCGCTTCATGCCAGCCAATACCTGTATTGATGATGCTAACACCAGCTTTTTCTAAAGCTTTAGCAACAGTAATCACTTCATCCATCACGTTGCCATCTGCTACTAAATCGAGCATAGATAAACGGAATGTAATAATAAAGTTAGAACCAACAGCCGCACGAACAGCATGTACCACTTCGAGTGGGAACTTCATACGAGCATGTATATCACCGCCATATTCATCGGTTCTTTGGTTAACATGTTGGCTTAAAAATTGATTAAGTAGGTAACCTTCAGAACCCATAATTTCAACACCGTCATAGCCTGCTTGTTTAGCAAGGCTGGCACAGCGAGCAAAGTCTTTTACCGTTTTTTTAATGTTAGACTTACTCATGCTACGAGGTTTAAATGGTGATATGGGAGACTTAATAGGACTAGCAGAAACCACAAATGGGTGATAGCCGTAGCGACCACTATGTAAAATTTGCATGATAATTTTGCTGTTATGTTTATGCACGGCATCGGTTACTTTCTTATGGTTACGGATATCCAATTTGCTACTCATGGTGCCGCCTGCTGGCAATAGCCAACCTTCTCGGTTTGGTGAGATACCACCGGTAATCATCATGGCAGTTCCGCCTTTTGCACGTTCTGCAAAATAGGCGGCAAGTTTATCGTAATTATAAAATCTGTCTTCAAGCCCTGTATGCATAGAGCCCATAACAACACGATTTTTAAGTGTTGTAAAACCCAAGTCAAGTGGTTCAAATAGGTGGGGGTAGTATGGGTTTTTTGTTTTAGTTTGAATGTTGTCTTTTACATCATTTGTCATTTTAAATCCTTTTTATGGCTGGCGAATTGCTGGCATATACTGACCCATGTAAAATCTATCATAGCATTAATAAATTAGATGAGTGTAATAGATATGACTGCTGCGTTTACAAAAATGAAAATGATTTTAATTATTAACGAATATGTGTGAGAATAATGTAGGCGTATGATAAACAATAAATTTAAAGCATTAACTAATTTTTACATACGTTTTAGTCTTAATGAATAAAGGAGCATTTTATGAGCATTAAACCTACCACATTAGCTGTATTACAAAATTTAGACTTGCCTGTTATTGCCTCGCCAATGTTTTTAATATCTAACCCTAAAATGGTGATAGAAGCTTGTAAAGCTGGGGTGGTGGGTAGTTTTCCTACCTTAAACCAAAGAGAAAATGTTGGCTTTGATCAATGGCTTACCGAGATAAAATCTGCACTTGATACTGAGCGTAACCAAGGTAAAAATCCTGCACCATTTGCGGTAAACTTAGTGGTACACAAAACCAATAAACGTTTGGAGCAAGACTTAAAAACCATTGTTAAGCATCAAGTACCCATAGTGATTACCTCATTGGGGATCAATCAAGCGGTCATTGATGCGGTGCATAGTTATGGCGGATTGGTATTCCATGATGTGATACAAACGCGTCATGCCATTAAAGCGGTAGCTGGTGGTGTTGATGGGTTAATTCTTGTGTGTGCAGGTGCAGGTGGGCATGCTGGCACTTTAAATCCATTTGCCTTTGTTGGTGAAGTCCGTAAGTTTTATAAAGGTGTGGTTATTTTGGCGGGTTGTATTTCTACGGGGGCAGATATTGCAGCAGCAAAAGCAATGGGTGCAGATTTTGCTTATATGGGTACGCGTTTTATTGCCACACAGGAGGCAAATGCGCTAGATGGTTATAAGCAAATGGTGGTAGAAAGTCATAGCTCAGATATTATGTACACGCCAAATATCTCTGGTATTCATGCTAACTTTTTAACACCTAGTATTGTTAATAGTGGTATTGACCCTAATAAATTGACTAAGCCAGAAAAAATTGATTTGGGTGATGAATTAACCGTAAAAGAAGATAATAATGGTGATAAGTCTGATGGAGCATGGAAGACAATTTGGTCGGCAGGTCAAGGTGTTGGTAGCATAGACAAAGTATTACCTATTGCTAAGTTGGTTGCTGAATTAAAAGCAGAATATGTACAGGCAAAATCAAACCTTTAATGAAGCTAAAGTGCAACAAACGCTGCGTTAAAATTATCAAAAATTAGTTTTAAGACTGAGCAACACAACCGAGCTTTTTTCTGCTTTATATGCTTGTCAGCTACTCTGATAAGTGTTTTAATGGTGGGTATATTTTTTAACCCATTTTTCAGTTACACATAAGCAGATAATTGCATGAAAGATAAGCCCCGCCTGACCACTTTTAATGATTCTTTTGATAATAATATCCTTTCAGATAACGAGCTAATGGCAGCCATTGATATTGGCTCTAATAGTTTTCATTTAGCCATTGCACGGCTCGACCATGGAGAAGTTCGCAAAGTTGCTTCTATGTCAGAAAAAGTTCAGCTGGGTGCTGGGCTTGATGAAAATGACATGCTGAGTCAAGAAGCACAACAACGTGGGCTTGATTGCTTAACACGTTTTATGGGACGGTTAGAGTCGGTATTGCCAGAGCGATTGCGTATTGTAGCGACCAATGCCCTACGTCAAGCAGCTAATGCCAATGATTTTATTAAAGCAGCCAACGCCATTTTACCCAAACCTATTGAAGTCATTGCGGGGCGAGAAGAAGCCCGTTTAATTTATTTGGGTGTATCCCATACCAATGCAAGTACCGACAAACGTTTGGTGGTTGATATTGGTGGTGGCTCGACAGAGTTTATTATTGGACAAGAATTTGAACCAATTTTAACAGAAAGCTTGCAAATGGGCTGTGTCTCGTATACCAAAGCTTATTTTGAAGATGGTAAAATTACTGAAAAAGCGTTTGCAAAAACCGTATCAGTTGCCCGCAAGCAAATTTTAGCCATCAGCGGTAGTTATCAAAAGTCAGGTTGGTCTAGCGTGGTTGGCTCTAGTGGCACCATGAAAGCGGTGAAAAATGTATTAGTTGCCCAAGGTTGGTCAGATGACCAAGAACGTATTACTTATGAGGGTGTTAAAAAGTTAGAAAAGCTTTTACTTAAAATTGGCGATGTTAATGACATTCAGTTAGAAGGGGTGAAAGAACATCGTAAGGCAGTGTTCCCTGCTGGTGTGGCTATTGTCCGTGCCATTATGAAAGTGCTTGGTATAGAAGTGATTACTTACTCTGATGGTGCATTGCGTGAAGGCGTGATGTATGACATGTTAGGGCGATTTGCTAGCGAAGATGTGCGTGATAGAAGCGTACAAGCGTTAATCAACCGATATTCGGTAGATAAAGCACAAGGTGAACGCGTGGTTAAAGCAAGTAACCAGTTGTTTAAACAAGCACAAAACCGTTTAGGATTAAAAACAGAAGATGCCGACTTGCTTAGAAGGTCGGCATTTTTGCATGAAATCGGCTTGGCTATTAGTCATAGTGGTTACCATAAACACAGTGCTTATTTATTAGAGCACTCTGATGTGCCAGGCTTTTCGCAAGTTGACCAACTGCGTATGGCGCATATTGTGCAAAACCATCGCCGTAAGTTAAAGTCAGATGGTTATGAGCAAGCAAAAATGGTAGGTGGAGACACGCTAGTGAATTTGTGCCTTATTTTACGTTTGGCAGTACTCATTAACCATAGTCGATCTGACCAAAATCAATTGCCGATAGAGCTGTCTATTATTGATGCTAGCCATTGGCAAGTTAAAATTATAGGGGTAGAGGATGATGTACTATTGTTAACTTCAGATTTGTCAGAAGAGGTCACCCAATTTGCTAAATGGGGTGTGCATCTTAGCATTGTTTAAATGTTGGCTTAAATTAAGTTGCTTTAGTATAGGTGTGTTAATTTGGTAGGGCTTTATTGATTAGTTTGATTTTATTGATTAGCTTAATAAGCTTGTGGTTTGCTTAACACAGATTTTTGAAACATAATGAAACATTTAACTATTTGTGGTAATATGGCATAAATTTAAGTGTACACTTGTACAAAAATAATATTAGGATTATAAAATGAGTAGCGTTTGGGAAAGCGTCCAGTTAGCAAGGCATGCAAAACGTCCATTGTTTATGGATTATGCCAGTCAGTTATTTAGTGAATTTGATATTTTGCACGGTGATAGACTCTATGGTGATGATAAAGCCATTGTTGGTGGTTTAGCACGTCTAAATGGCGAGCCAGTGATGCTAATAGGTCAGCATAGAGGGCGTAGCACGCGTGAGCGTATTGAACATAACTTTGGTATGGCAAATCCAGAAGGGTATCGTAAATCTATCCGTCTTGCTAAAATGGCAGAACGTTTTAATCTGCCGGTGTTAACGTTTATTGATACTCAGGGTGCTTATCCAGGCGTTGGTGCAGAAGAACGTGGTCAAGCCCAAGCCATTGCCGAAAGCATCGCCGTTTTTAGTGCTTTAAAAGTACCTGTCATTGCCACAATAATTGGCGAAGGTGGCTCTGGTGGTGCATTAGCAATTGGCGTTGCGGATCGTGTTAATATGCTTTCAAACAGTATTTATTCTGTTATCTCACCAGAAGGTTGTGCCTCCATTTTGTGGAAAACCGCAGAAAAAGCAAAAGATGCTAGTGAGGCATTAAAGCTTAATGCCAGTAATTTGTATCAACTTGGTTTAATTAATGAAATGATTGATGAAGGCGAGGGTGCTCATATTAATGCCGAGCCTGTTATGGCAAAATTAAAAGATTTGATAACTAAACAGCTTGATGAACTAAAAGGGCTAGCGGTTGATGAGATGTTAGAACAAAGATATCAGCGATTAAAATCATTTGATTCTAGCTTAGCGTTAAGTTAATGCGTTAAAAATTAAAAATAACTCAACCATAACAAGGTTTGGGTTATTTTTTTGCCTAAATTTGCTATTATTTCATGGTTATTTTAACGTATTAGTTTTTAAGTAAGTTATAAAAAATAATCAAAACAATAAAAAGGTAAAATTATGACGAGTGCCTCCTTTCCTTATAAAGCGGTTATTTTTGATTTAGATGGGACTTTGTTAAACGCTGAACATAAACTTGGTGATTTGACGATAAAAACATTAAAACAATGTACCAATTTGGGCGTAGATATTTTTATTGCCACTGGGCGTAATTACCCTGATGTGTATAAAATGGTAAAAAAACTAGCGATTGATGATGTCGTGTTAGTGACTTCAAATGGGGCAAGAGCAGATTTTTTTAATGGCAAAAAGGTATTACAACATTATATCGAGCCGCACATTGCTAAGGCACTATTTCAAACGCCATTTGATGCCACAAAGCTTTATTTAAACAGCTATCAGGGAGATGATTGGTACATCAATCAACCCGTGCCACAATGGCAACAATATTTTGCTGAGTCTGGTTATAGTTATAAGCTGGCTGATTTTACAACCCAGCATACTCAAGAAGTAGAAAAAATATTTTTTATTACTAAAGAAGTAGAAAATCCAATAGGGCTTGCACCAATTGAGGCATATGTGCATCAGCATTTTGCTGATGTTGTGCAAATTACGCATTCAATGCCCAATTGTTTTGAGATAATGGCAAAAGGGGTAAATAAAGGCAAAACGTTAAGCGAATTAACCACTATGCGTGGTTATACGTTAAGTGAGTGCATTGCCTTTGGTGATGGCATGAATGATATTGAAATGTTACAGAGTGTGGGTAAAGGCTGTGTCATGGCAAATGCCGAGCAAAAAGTCAAAGATACCTTATCAAGCCTAGAAGTTATCGGCAATCATAAACAAGAGGCAGTTGCACAGTATTTGCAAAATTTGTTGGCAAAAACTAACGATTGAGATAGGCTGTGTGCCTTGTGCATAATAAAAATAAACAGTAATTATAAGAGTTGATATATGAAAAACATTGGATTATTTTATGGTAGCACCAGCGGCAATACAGAAGAAGTTGCCGAGATGATACAAGCAGAGACAACTAAACGAGGTATCACGTTAGATGTGCAAGATATCCATTATTTGGATAACCCAAATGAAATGTTTGCCTATGAGCGTTTGATAATAGGTATCCCTACTTGGTGTTTCGGTGATCATCAAGATGATTGGCAAGATTTCCTTGATTATATGGATAAAACCACAGATTTATCGCATCAAACAATTGCGTTTTATGGGCTTGGCGATCAAGAGGGATATGCCGAGTGGTTTTTGGATTCGATGGGATTTTTTGCGGATCTTTTTGAAAAGATGGGTGCAAAAATAATTGGGCAATGGGAAAATAAAGGCTATGACTTTATTAGCTCAACCGCATTGCGAGATGATGGTAAATTTGTGGGCTTAGCGTTGGATGAAGACTGTCAAAGTGAGCTAACAGAAGGGCGTGTCATGCAGTGGTTGGATGATATACTACCCCAGTTTCAGCAAATGGCAGGCAAGTAAGGGTAAAAAACTGAGTGATTGATTTATGACTTGGTTTTATTTAACTTTGAATGAGTTTTTTACCACTTTTTAAGGCAGTGACTAAATCCAAAATATGATGAATGTCTAGATTTTGTTGAGCACGCGTGCAGGCAACATACAATAGGCGTAATTCTTCTGGACTAATTTTTACGCTATGCTTGCTCACATCATAATAAAAATCGTCGTCAAGTTGCACGCGTGACCACTCAAGTCCTTTGGCTTTATGGGCGGTAGAAATTACATAGTCAGCATTATGCATATCTGATAGGCTGTTTACAGCTTGTTTTATGGTATTTGAGCCATGTTCATCAACTAATTTAACCAGAGTTTTTATATCGTTACCCTCGCTGGTTTCTGCATATTCTTGCACTTCTGACCAGTTATAGAAATAAGCAAGTTCTGGCACACTAAAAGCAGGCTTGCCATTTTTTAAGTTTTCGGCAGATTGGCAAAATTTAAGCATTCTGTCGGTATCTGCTTGTAAGGCAATTTTATGCCCACGTTTTAAGCCATTTAATAGCTGTAACATTGCAGAAGCGTTTGTACGGCAAAGTATGGCATCTTTTTTACCATTAACCAAACTTTTTGCGGTGGTTGATTTTTTATTTGGGTTACCACGCAAAGGCACATCTTCTTGTAATGCTTTTAAAAATACATTAGCGACATCGGCAATACTGTCACCAAACCTAAAAGATTGAGTAAGTAAAGTTTGTGGTAGTGGTAACCGTTTCATCGCATTAACCGCCCCACGCCATTCATAAATTTGCTGATGGGCGTCACCCACATAAATGACCTGGCTTTGCTGTTGGGTTAATATGCCCATCATGAGTGGGTCGGCATCTTGTGCCTCATCAAACAAAATAAAATCGGCAGGGATAATGGGTTTTGATAGTGCCCAAAGTTTTAGGTAAATATCATGCCCAATACCAGCTGGGTGGCGGGCATCAATTGACTGTAACCAACGTTGTTCAACTGCTGGATATAGCATGTCTCGCAAAGTCTCGGCGTCATCATCACAAACCCATTTGGGAAACTGTAAATGACGTGGTGCAGGGTAGCTTGCATGGGTGGCACAAAAATTACTGACTGCATCGCTAACAAATCTAGCTAGCCTAGCGGGGGTAAAGGTTACTGGGGTATTTTTACCTTCAATTTGTCTGTGGATTTGTATTTTTTGCAACCCTAAATCACTACCAATGCGGGCAGGTGAAAATCGAGGGAGCGATAGTTTAGCCGTCACCTCTCTTGGCACATGACGATAAGCAAGTGAGTGGAAGGTACGGCACTCAACGTGATTAGGGAATTTTTGCTGTGCCTCGTTGGCAATGGCTTTGTTAAATGCTAAATAAAGCCCACGCCCACCCAAACGCTCGCCAATTAAGTTTAGTGTGGTGGTTTTACCAGCTCCTGCGTATGCCACGACTTTAAAAGACTGACCATCTAACGCCATATTGAGTGCGTTAATTTGTTCGTCGGTTGGGTCAGCCATATAGGCAGGCATCTGAGTCATGGTGTTGGGTACTTTGATAAATTGGAAAAACAAAGGCTGTTATTGTACCTTGTTTTTTAATGGGTGTATTGGGTTTTGTTAGTTAGATTGGTTTTTATTTTAATATTGGTAATTTAATGGATTAAACTTACTTGCTTAATTTATAAATCTGGCAGATCTGCTTGATGCAGTCTATTACAGTTGATACATTTGTTTTGAACAAAAAAATGTATGCTATTGCGTAAAAAAATACTATATTTCCCAAAAAAGAAAAATGGCAAACCACACCAAGGGCAGTTATTTACTGCAAGCAAAGTATATTGGCTGATATAAAGATATATTGGTATTATTAAAAAAAGTAAGAAAAACGGAAGATTAAACAATTCGTGTGCAATTAAAAATAGCACCATGATAACTACAGGCGTTAGCAAAACTAGCCTTTTACGTTGCATTAGTTTTTTGTAAGCGAGATATTTTTCTTCCATTTGACTACTCAATTATCTTATCAGCTTGCTTTTGTTTAACCAACACCTTCGCTAATATCAGTCCTAACTCAAATAATAAGCACATGGGTATAGCTAACATAAGCATTGTCCATCCGTCGGGTGGGGTGATAACTGCTGCAATAGCAAAACAACCAACAATAATATAACGGCGTTTTTCTTCAAGCCAGTCTGTTGAGACAAGACCTGATATGACTAGCAGTAAAGTAAGGACAGGGATTTCAAACGTAACACCAAAAGCTAAAAAAATCTTCATGACAAAACTTAAATAGCTTTCTACATCTGGCATTGGTATGACGTTTTCTGATGAAAACTGTATAAGAAATCCAAGTACATTTGTTAGTAAACTGTATGCAAAAATGATACCTGCATAAAATAATATAATTGAAACAATAACTAGAGGAACTGCTATTTTCTTTTCGTTTTTATATAAACCTGGTGCAATGAAAGCCCATACTTGATAAAGAATAAATGGCATGGTTATTACCAAAGTAACATAGAGCGTTACCATTATAGATGCCATAAATGAACCTGTAGGGTTAATAGCAATCATAGTGGCTTTTTCAGGTAATTCCGCTACTAAAGGGTTGGAAATAAAATCGTATAATTCTTGGGCAAAATTCATAAAGACAATAAATACTACCAAGAAAACCGCAAATATTTTTATTAAACGACTACGCAATTCTATTAAATGTTCGGTAATGGGAGCGTTTAGTAAGCCTTCATTTGCTTCTATTTCATCTTTAGATAAGACGGGGGTAGTATCTTTTGGTGTGTTACTCATGATACCACCTTGTTTTCAGTGGTTTTTTGATGGGTGTCAGGTTGTTTTGTTTGTGCTAATTCTTGGTTTTGTTCTTGTTTTAGTTGTTGCATATTGCTACGCATTTCACGCAGTTCTTTTTGCATATTGGCTTCGGCTTCACGGATTTTTGTGAGTTCTTCTTGCATTTGACGGCGGGTTTCTGCAAGGTCTAGCTCATTTTCTAGCTCGGTTTGCAAGTTAGCCATAGTACGTCTGGCTTTGCTGTACCATTTACCAGCAGTTCGAGCTGCTTGTGGTAGTTTTTCTGGACCAAGGACAATTAAGGCAATCGCCCCAAAAACTAAAATTTCTGAGAATCCAATATCAAACATGCTGGCTCGTTAATGTTTGTTAAAAAACAAAACTAAACATTTTGTTCATTTTTGTTTTTTATATTTTCATGATTTGCAGTAGTATTGTGGTCAATGACACGGTTGGCATGTTCTTTTTCTTCATCTTTAACGGCATCTTTAAAGTCTTTAACTGCACCGCCAACGTCTTTGCCAATATTTTTAAGTTTTGATGTGCCAAAAACGAGTGCGACAACTACCAATAGTATTAACCAATGTTGAATAGATAATCCGCCCATATTAAGCTCCTTTGTAAAGTGTGCAGTTTTGCATATTATAGCATAAATTGCTTTATAAACATTATAGGCAATTACTTTTGGCTAATGGATTTTATTTGCTTCTGTTGGCTTTTTCTTCAATACCAGACAGCCCAAAACGGCGTGCTAACTCTGCTAAAATTATATCAGACTTAATATCAAACCAAGCTAATACTAGCATTGTGTGGAACCAAACATCGGCAATTTCATAAATGAGCTCATGGTGATTGTCTGCCAGTTGAGTATCATTAGCAGTGCTATTAATGGCTGTTTGGTAATCTTTTGCGGCAATAATGGACTCAACCGATTCTTCGCCTACTTTTTCTAAGATTTTGTTTAAACCTTTATGGTAAAGGCTGGCAACGTATGAGCTTTCTGGGCTAGCAGTTTTACGTTCTGCTAATATGTCATCTAGGGCAGATAACACTAAATTGGCGGCTATCATGGTAGTTGAAGCAGTTGGCGTGCTATCTTTTGCTTTATCTTCATCACTATATCCACTATCTTTACCATAAATATCGCTTGGATTTTTTAGGATAGGGTCGGTAACTTGCCATGTTGGCTCATCATTTTGTTCAGTGGTTAAATTTAGCTCTTTATAAAAGCAAGATTCACGCCCTGTATGGCAAGCAATACCACCAATTTGGGTGACCGATAATATAATCACATCGGCATCGCAGTCTAGGCGTATGCTGTGTACTTTTTGGGTATGTCCAGAAGTTTCGCCTTTGTGCCATAATTTTTGGCGAGAGCGAGAAAAATACACAGCCGTTTTGGTTTTTGCGGTTAATTCTAGGCTTTCGGCATTCATCCATGCCATCATTAAGTTACGCCCTGTTATGTTGTCTTGTGCAATGGCGGGTACTAAGCCGTCTTCATTAAAATTAATCTCTTTTATCCAATTGGGGGTAGTCTTTGGAGTGGTCATAGTCTTGTTCGTTTTTTAATTGGTATTCAGTGTTTTATTTAAGTTTCATCTAGCTTGGTTTTTTAGTCCTGCACAATTTTAATTTTGCACAAATTATTAATTAAAAAGTGTGAGATGTTATTAATACCCCTAATAATAGCGGAATTAAACCAACGATTATCTAGTGTGACGTGGCGAGAAATGATCTTGTTAAAGGGGAACGGAAACTAGCCACAAGGCACGACCATAATAGCTGGATGAAATATAAGCAGATAGCAGGACGAGCTACAAGTAAAATATTTGATTAAGATTAACAGGACTTTATCTATTGAGCAATAGCTTTTTTTTACCTGATTGGCTTTAGCCTTTTTTTTAAAAAAATAAAAATGTTGGCAATCAAGCTTTGTTTTTGTTAAAATACTGCCTCCCACCTCTAGGCGGATAAGATTATGTCTTATACCGACGAACAGGTTCTTAAAAAAATGTGCCCTGTGTGCTTGCATATGGGGTTAAAAAGAGAAAGAGGCTATTTATCATGAAAGTGAAAATGAAGACCAAAAGTGGTGCTGCCAAACGCTTTAAAAAAACAGCGAACGGTTTTAAGCGTAAGCAGGCATACAAAAGCCACATTTTGACCAAAAAATCTCCTAAGCGTATCCGTCAATTACGCGGTTTAAAAATGGTTCATAAATCAGACGAAGCATCAATCCGTCGTATGTGCCCATACCTTTAATTAATCCCTTTTTGACTAACAATTATTTAAATATTTAGGAGACTATCATGGCTCGTGTAAAACGTGGTGTACAGGCAAACCGCCGTCATAAAAAAATCTTAGCTCGTGCAAAAGGCTACTACGGTGCTCGTTCACGTGTTTATCGTGTGGCAGTACAAGCTGTCACTAAAGCTGGTCAATATGCTTACCGTGACCGCCGCAACAAAAAACGTTCATTCCGCCGTTTATGGATTGCTCGTATCAATGCGGGTGCGCGTCAAAATGGTTTAAGCTATAGCCGTTTTATTAATGGCTTGAAAAAAGCAAATATCGACATCGACCGTCGTGTACTTGCTGATATTGCTATGCATGACGCAAACGCATTTACAGCATTAACTGATAAGGCAAAAGAAGCCTTGGCCTAATTTGTAATATTAAGTTTGCAATATTAAGCAAGTTATATAAAAACTACCGTTCTTATCTTTAAGGCGGTAGTTTTTTTGTTTGCTTTCTAAATAAGTTTTATTAAAAAAGTGTTAAATTGATTGCAAATTTTAGCTAAATCATTAAAATTAAAGAGTTTTATAAATAGGCATGATTTATACGAGTTTTGTTAAATTCATTCATTTTTTTAAGCAATAATAGCGAAAATAATATGCATAATTTACCAATGCTTGCTGATGATTTAAACCAAATCAGTGAGCTAGATTTACAACAATTTACTGTCGTTGCGACTGATTTAATCAACCAAGCAGCAGATAGTGAGGCACTTAATGATTTACGTATTGCCCTTTCTGGCAAAAAAAGCGCGATTACCGCATTGTCAAAACAAATGGGTAAGCTATCTGCCGAAGACAAAAAATTGTATGGTAGTTGGTTACATCAGGCACGTACAGGTGTGCAAGAGGCATTAACTGCTAAGCAAGCACAATTAGAAGCACAAGCGTTGCAAGCTAAGCTGAAAAGTGAAAGCATTGATATCACAATACCTGCACGTGGGCAAGACCGTGGGCAACTGCATCCAGTAACGATGACGACGCGCCGTATGCAGCAATTTTTTGTGCAGGCGGGATTTAACGTGGCGACAGGTCCTGAAGTTGAGCATGATTACTATAACTTTGAGGCATTGAATATTCCATCGCATCATCCAGCACGTGCCATGCATGATACCTTTTATTTTGATGCACATTATTTATTGCGTACGCATACCAGCCCTGTGCAAATTCGTACGATGAAAGATGGTGAGCCGCCAATTCGTATTATTTGCCCTGGGCGTGTTTACCGTTGTGACTCTGACCAAACGCACTCACCAATGTTTCATCAAATGGAAGGTTTGATGGTAAGTAAGTCGAGTAATTTTGCTGAGCTTAAAGGGCTTATTAATGAGTTTTTACAGGCATTTTTTGCAAAAGAATTAACGGTACGTTTCCGTCCGTCTTTCTTCCCATTTACAGAGCCATCTGCCGAGGTGGATATTTTGGCAGATAATGGCAAATGGCTTGAGGTGATGGGCTGTGGCATGGTGCACCCTAATGTGCTAGAAAATTGTGGTATTGATTCTAAACAATACACTGGCTTTGCTTTTGGTATGGGTATTGAACGTTTTGCGATGCTGTATTACGGTATTGATGACTTGCGGTTGTTCTTCCAAAATGATGTCAGATTTTTAAGGCAGTTTGGGTAATGTAATTTATTTGTTTTAGAACTATCTGATAGAGAATAAACTATGACCCAACGCTTAACCGAAATAAATGAGTTCTTATTTAAACTTGATGGACTAAAATCCGTTAATCGTAAAACTTATATTAATGGTGGAGAGCGAGTAGAGAATTCTGCTGAGCATTCTTGGCATTTGGCAATGGCGTGTTGGGCGTTTGCAGAAATGTTTAATAAGCAAGATGGTCAGGATTATGACATTGGCAAAATAATCCAATTAGCATTAGTGCACGACCTTGGCGAAATGGGAGCAGGAGATACGTTTTTATATAGTGAAAATCGTAGTAATGCTCACATTGCCGAAAGAGAAAGTATTGAAAATTTAGCTAACCATAAAGGCAACAATATTAGTAATTTACTAAGTTTATGGGACGAGCAAGAATTTGGAACAAGTAAAGAAACCAAATTATTAAAGGTAGTGGACAGACTTTTGCCCTTTTTGCATAACATGACAAGTGAAGGTCAAGCTTGGAGGGATATGAATATTCATAAAGACCAAGTATTAAAAATGCATGCGTTTATTGAGCATGCAAACCCAGAAGTTTATGCGTGGTTTATTGATAGTATTAATTATGCGGTAAAACAAGGTTGGTTAAGAACAGATTAAAGAAGCTATTTTTTGAGTGGATTTTTTGAAGAGTTAAACAAAACAATAGAGTAAATTATGAAAATAAGTGAAAATTGGTTACGCCAATGGGTTAATCCAAATGTTGATAGTGATACATTGGCAGAACAGTTAACCATGGCAGGGCTTGAGTTAGATGACAAGGTTAGCGTAGCCAAACCTTTTACAGGTGTTGTGGTTGGCGAGGTTGTAGACGTGCAGCAACACCCAGATGCCGACAAATTGCGTGTCACCAAAGTAAACATTGGGCAAACAGAACCCGTACAAATTGTTTGTGGTGCTCCTAATGTGCGTGTGGGTATGAAAGCCCCTTTGGCAACTATTGGTGCGGTACTACCTCCTATTGCTGATAAAAATGGCGTACTAAAACCCTTTAAAATAAACAAAAGTAAACTACGTGGCGTTGAATCATTCGGTATGCTTTGTGGGGCGTCAGAAATTGATTTAGAAGATGAAGTTAATGGCTTATTAGAGTTGCCTGTAGATGCCCCAGTAGGTATGGATATCCGTGAATATTTGGGTTTGGATAATCAAGTGATGGATATTTCTATCACACCAAACCGTGGCGATTGTTTTAGTGTACGTGGTATTAGCCGTGAAATTTCGGTTATTAACGACATACCTGTGCATATGCCAGACATTCAAGCACCAGCAATAACCAGTGATAAAAACCAAGGTGTAAAAGTTGAGGCGGTAGAAGCTTGCCCACGTTATTTGGTACAACCAGTATTAAATATTGACCGCAGTGTTGCTACCCCAAAATGGATGAGTGATGTATTGGTGCAATCTGGCATTCGTACCCATAACTTTTTGGTTGATGTCACTAACTATGTGCTGATGGAGCTTGGTCAACCAATGCATGCGTTTGATGCAGACAAATTGGTAGGAGACATTTTTGTACGTTTGGCAAAAGAGGGTGAAAAACTAACCCTGTTAAATGATGATGAGGTGACGCTACAAGGTGATGAGCTTGTTATTAGCGATGATAAAGGTGTCATAGCCTTAGCTGGTATTATGGGTGGCACACGCACAGCGGTCACTGATAGTACCACAAACATTGTGTTAGAAAGTGCCTATTTTGACCAAATTACCATTGCTGGCAAAGCTCGCCGTTTTGGGTTACATACCGATGCGTCACAGCGTTTTGAACGTGGTGTGGACTTTGACCTGCCAAAACTTGCACTTGAACGTGCTACCCAGTTATTGATTGAGGTAACAGGTGCACAGCTTGGGCAAGTTACCAAGGTAGAAGATATTAGCAAACTGCCACAGCTTAACCAAATCAGCTTAACGACTGACAAAGTAAATACTGTTTTGGGCACTAATATTAGCAGTGACGAAATTGCACGTATATTAACCCAACTTGGTATCGAAGTTAAGCAAACAGGTAATGCATTTGAATGCACACCGCCAACATGGCGTTTTGATATAAGCTTACCAGAAGATTTGGTAGAAGAAGTGGCTCGTATCTATGGCTATGACAATATCAAAAATCAGCTACCAAAACTAGAAGCAGACATGAACTATGATGACAGTGCAGATCTATTGCATGCTATGAAGTTAAGACTGGTCGATGCAGGTTACATGGAAGCAATCAGCTTTAGTTTTAGTGATGAAAAGTTAGAGAATATTTTAAATGATGAAAAATTGGGTGCCGTATTACCACTTGCCAACCCAATTTCTAGTGATTTAGCGGTGATGCGTCGTACTATGCTGTCTAGCCTATTGCCTTGTGTGCAATACAACCTAAACCGTCAGCAAAGTCGTGTGCGTTTTTTTGAAACGGGCTTAACCTTTGTTGGTGCCAGTGTGAGTGAATTGGTGCAAACGCCAAGTATGGCGATTGTCGCTGTGGGTGATGTTGAGCCAGAGCAAGCAGATAGCCGTTACCAAAACCGTGCGATGGATTTTTATGACTTAAAGCATGATGTAGAGCAGTTATTACCTGCTCAATTATCATCGAACCGCATCAGTTATCAGCCTGCTGATTTGGCGTTTTTACATCCAGGGCAAAGTGCCAATCTATTACTTGATGGTAAAGTGATAGGCTGGTTGGGTCAATTACATCCAAGCATTGCTAAGAATCTTGATCTACCTTTACAAAAATCACAAACTGTTTGGGTAGCACAGTTGGCAACCAATCCACTTGCTGAAGTGGCTCGTGAAAAAAAACCAATTGTGACACCAAGTAAGTTTCCACAAGTTCGCCGTGATTTAGCTATTTTGGTAGATGCAGATATTGAATGGCAAACCTTGCAAACTACTATCCGTGAGTTTGCTGGTAAATTGCTTGCCAATACTTGGTTGTTTGATGTGTATCAAGGTGAGCATGTGCCACAAGGTCAACGTTCATTGGCTTTTGCTTTGGTGTATCAAGATGTCACTCAAACTTTATCTGATGAAGTGGTTAATAAGATAACTGATAAAGTAATTCAAGCGTTAGAGAATCAGCATCAAGCTGTATTGCGTGATAGTTAAGTTAGTAGGAGAAAAAAATGGCTACGTTAACAAAAGCAGACATGGTTGAGCATATTGTTCATAAGTTAAACCTAACGCATCAAGAAGGGCGGTTACTGGTTGACAAATTTTTTGAAGAATTGTCACAAAGTTTAGTCGAAGGTAATGAGGTAAAACTTTCTGGATTTGGTAACTTTGAATTAAAAGACAAGCGTCCACGCCCTGGTCGTAACCCTAAAACAGGTGAGGAAGTAACCATCTCAGCACGCCGTGTGGTGACTTTTAAGGCTGGGCAAAAGTTACGTCAAATGGTTGATGATAATCTGGATTCTTAATATCCTAGATTGTTCACATAATGTCTTTAATTTAATGACATCACCATAAAAACTAAAAAAATAGGGACTCGATGAGTGCCTATTTTTTATGTTCATATAGTCAAAGAAAAATGAACTCACTACAAGCAAAGCGAGTGCCGATGTACAAGGAGTACTTCAAGCGAGCTTGATACCATAGTGATTTATCTTCTCTATGATTTTTATCTTCCCTATGACTATAGTTGATTTTACATTTGTAAGTGGTGTTATTTTATCTCATCAGCGACAGCAAGTGCTTCAGCCGCTGCTTCGGCTTCGGCTTGAGTCACTTCGCCAGCTTGTTCGCCAGTGGTATCTTCGCTTGCCTCATCTGATTCAGTAAGTGCTGCTTGTTCGGCAGCAATTTGTGCATCAGTTGGTACTTCTTCAGCTTGTATTACGTCAGGTTTTTCACTATCTGCCATTGATTCGGTCGTTTGTATCGGTTCTTTTTTGCTATTTTCAGTAGAATCTTCTGGGTTATCTTTTGCTCCACAAGCAGTGATAGCCATAGAAGATGCGATAAGTGTTGATAATGCTAACAGTTTAAATTGTACTGATTTTTTATTTGCTGACTTTGTATTCATAGTGGTTATATCCTTCATTTTTAACAATATAGCCATATTAGTACAAGTTTATTGATTTGCCAAAGTGTTTTACATTTGACTACAAATTAACAAAGCAGAGAGAGATTTGATAAATATGATTTCATGAAGATTGCGATATAATGTTGTAGAATATAAATAGATAGAAATAAATGAGCCAAATTGGTTAGTTTCAACATACTTAATTTTGGTATTTTACAAAGGTAATACGATGAAGTGGAAAAATCGTAGTGGTAGTTCAAATGTACGTGTTAGCCGTGGTGGTAAGACAGGTGGTTTAGGCATTGGTGGTATTTTAATTGGCTTAATACTATGGTTAGTGTTTGGTATGAACCCAATGTCAGCTTTCCAAACGGGGCAGTCTGTAACAAGTGGTGGCTCTGGCAATACCTCAATGACTGAGGTTACTTCTGATGATGGACGAGATGTGCAATTTGTATCAGTTGTTTTAAAAGACACTGAAAATGTTTGGAACCAAATTTTCCAAGCAAATGGTCGCACTTATCAAGAACCAGAACTCATTTTGTTTAATGGCAGGGTTAATTCGGCATGTGGTATGGCATCAGCGGCGACGGGGCCTTTTTATTGTCCTGCAGACCAAACCGTATATTTAGATACAACTTTTTTTGCTGATATGCGTCAAAAGCTTGGTATAACAGGTGATCAACAGGGTTCTGGTGATGCTGAAAACCGTGGCAAAGCAGGTGACTTTGCACAGGCTTATGTGATTGCACATGAGGTTGGTCACCACGTTCAAAATTTGTTGGGTATATCTAAACAGGTTCGCCAAGCACAGAAGCAAGCACGTACAGAAGCACAAGCTAACGATTGGTCGGTGCGTCAGGAGCTGCAAGCAGATTGTCTTGCAGGAGTTTGGGCAAACCATAATCAAAAATTAACTAATTTTTTAGAAAGTGGTGATATTAAAGAAGCCATGCACGCAGCCAGCCAAATTGGTGATGATCGTCTTGCAAATAGTCATGGTCAGGCTGCTATGCCAGATAATTTTACTCATGGTACTAGTCAGCAGAGAATGAGATGGTTTAAAAAAGGGTTGGAGTTTGGCGATGTGAATGTATGTGACACTTTTAGTGGTAGCATCTAACCATTGATGGCCTATCTTATTCGCAGTTTTTATAAAAAAAGCCGCATATTTGCGGCTTTATTGATGCGATAAAGTTTAATATTAATATAAGCTGCCTAATAAACCAAGCAACGCACCTATGGTTGCAGCATCACGCATATCTTTACTATTACCATTTATTTGGGTGACAGCACCCGAAGCAGCACCAAGGGTGACATTTCTTGCAACCCCATTGTATGTTTTGGTTGAGTGATTGTCTAATAGTGATGTACAACTTGTCATCATGGTTGCTAAAATGGCGGTAATGGTTAGTAGTTTTGTTGAAGCCTTCATATTAAATATCCTATTTATGCCAGCTATGGTAGTCATTATTGACCAGCAGTGGTTGTTGTATTTGAGCCATTGGTTGTGTCTGTTTTTTGAGGTGTTGCTGCACTATTAAGCAAGCCATTTACCGCACCACTAATTGCCGCTTGTCTGATATCAGCAGAAGTAGCACCTGTTTGAATTGCAGAATTAATAGCACTCGATAATGCAGAGTTAGTGACATTATTGGCAGTTGCCTCATAGGCATTGTTTGTAGAGGCTGTAGAAGCACAACCAGTTGCGATAATTGAAGTTAATAAAGCCGTTGCGATTAAACCTTTTGAAGTTTTCATAATAAATTGCCTAAAATAAATGGTGGTAGTGATAGGGATAGGGATTCTCTTTGCTTTTAAGTTAAGTCTCAATTGAATCACGATAAATACGTTTTTATTTATTTTAACTATCATTATCAAAGTAGGCGAGACGCTAACTGTAATCAAATTGTTATAATTTGTTATAAAAAAGGGCTATGATTAACATAGCCCTTTCATCTTGCGGTATCATCAATTAATTTTGCGATTTGCGTTTCATTTGCTCAAAAAACTCATCGTTTGTTTTAGCATCTTTTAGTTTATCTAATAAAAACTCAGTTGCTTGTACTTCATCCATCGGTTGCAGTAGTTTACGCAAAATCCATACTTTACGTAGCATATCTTCATCGAGTAGGCGTTCTTCACGGCGTGTGCCAGATTTTTTAATATTAATAGCTGGGAAAACACGTTTTTCTGCTAAGTTGCGTTCTAGTGTTATCTCATTATTACCTGTGCCTTTAAACTCTTCAAAAATCACACTGTCCATTTTGCTACCAGTGTCAATCAAGGCAGTTGAAATAATAGTAAGGCTACCCCCTTCTTCAACATTACGGGCAGCACCAAAAAAACGTTTAGGACGCTCTAGTGCATGAGCATCGACACCACCAGTTAATACCTTACCAGAAGATGGAATGACCGTATTATAAGCACGTGCTAAACGAGTGATAGAGTCGAGTAAAATAACCACGTCTTGTTTATGCTCAACTAATCTTTTTGCTTTTTCAATAACCATCTCTGCAACTTGTACATGACGTTGTGGTGGTTCGTCAAATGTTGATGCTACCACTTCACCACGCACGGTACGCTGCATTTCGGTTACTTCTTCAGGGCGTTCATCAATTAAAAGTACAATTAAATAACATTCTGGATTATTGCGAGTAATTGATTGAGCAACATTTTGCAGTAATACGGTTTTACCAGCTTTTGGTGGTGCGACAACGATTGAGCGTTGTCCTTTACCGATTGGCGCAATTAAATCAATGGCACGCCCTGTTAAATCTTCTGTTGAACCATTACCTAGCTCAAGTTTAAGTTGTTCTGTTGGAAACAGAGGGGTTAAGTTTTCAAAGATTAATTTATGGCGAGAGCGATCTGGCGTATCAAAGTTAATTTCACGCACCTTTAACAAGGCAAAATATCTTTCTGAGTCTTTTGGTGGTCTGATAGTGCCAGCAATGCTGTCGCCAGTTTTTAGTCCAAAACGACGGATTTGGCTTGGACTAACATAAATATCATCAGGTCCTGCTAAATATGAGCCTTCAGAAGAACGTAAAAATCCAAAACCATCTGGTAATATTTCTAAAACGCCATTGCCAAAGATAGCTTCACCATTGTGTGCATGCGTTTTTAAAATTGCAAAAATAATGTCTTGTTTACGGTTACGAGCCATGTTGTCCATGCCCATTTCAGAAGCTATTGACAATAGATCGGCGATTGATTTTTTCTTAAGTTCGGTTAAATTCATAGGTATGTCGTTTGTAGAAAATAGATGTCAGATACTAAAATAGAATATTTTAAATATGCAGTTGGTGTCCATTGCAGTGTTTAGAAAAAAACATTGATTTAAAAACATGAGTTATTTCAATTAAATGATTTGAAGATTTAAAAAAATATTAACTCAATGAATGTTTAATGAAGAAAACACAGAAGAGATAATTATTTATAGTAAATAAAGACTATAAAAAAATGGTGTGTTTTTCTAGTTGCTAAATATATAGGTAGGGGGCAGACTTGTCAATGGTTTTATTAGATTTTTATCTGTTTTTTTCGGTTTTTATTTAAATAGCTGAATAATACAGCTGCGCTGCCTTTTATGTTTTGGGTTGTTAAAATGGTCTATTAGCTCTTAAATGCAACAACAAGGAGCAACGTTTTATCAACTAGAGTTGAAGAGCAAGATGTGCTATGTTGAGATTTTTAATAAATTGTGAGTGTTGAAATAACAATGAAGCCCAGTGTATTTGTTGAAAGTTTGAGAGCAGCCTGTTCTGATGATATCAATGTGTTATGGCAACAACATTTAGATTTTTGGGAAGGGGAAGAGGCTGGATATTACAATGATGTTTATGTCATCGTTGATTATATAATATCTAAATATAAAGCGTCTGACTTTAAAGACTTTGAAAAAATAGCTCAAGTTATTGAGATGGGGGTAACCTCCGATAATCACGAAACATCTGAATTAGCAATAATAGGTGTGCTTGAAGGTATGCTTTTTATGGGCTCTCATGATGGTATTAGAGTTGAAAACTTTAAAGGTTTTTTGGGTAAAGTTTCTTATCGAGAATTATTAGTGTTGGAAGATTACTTTGAAAAAATAGCAAATGAGACTAATTTTGATGAAGTGTCTGTCTATGATAGGTTGCGACCTTACACAGATATTGAAAGCTGCGAATGTAAAGACATTACCTCGTTAGTACTTGTAGATATGATGACGGATAATCCAATCCATTGTTTTGAATGTAGAAAAGAGATAGACTCTGAACGATTAAAAATAGATAATAAACTGGTTGATGATATTGCTAGTTGGTTTTCTGTTTTTCAATCATTGTATAAATTATGGTTTAATTCTGGTGAATATGAAGAATATGCAAAGAAAAAGCTTATTCATAAAGACAGCCAAGTAAATATTGAAGGTATGCTGTTAGCAAAAAGACTATCTGTTTATTACCCTAGCTATTATTGGTGGTTTCATGACACAGATGATGGAAAGTCGATTTTTGCCCAAACTGCTTTGCAAAGTTAGATGGCAATGTTAAATTTGGTACTGGTAAATGCGGTGTGTGTAGGGTTGTTGTGTAAACTAAAAAAGCCCCTATTATCATATGACCCCAAAAAGTAGGCTTTTTTGTTTGCACCAAATCTGGAGCGGGAAACGAGATTCGAACTCGCGACCCCGACCTTGGCAAGGTCGTGCTCTACCAACTGAGCTATTCCCGCAGAATGTGCAGGGTATTATACCCACTTTTTTAGTACTGTCAAACAATTTTTGCAATTTCTAATAGGTTTAATTCAATGCAATCATGCGTGTGTTTACACTTTTATTCTTTACTGTAATATACGAAACAATTATATTATAAGTCATCATGGTTATTTTATGGAGTGTACTATGGCTAACAGAATAAAGTTATTTGCGGTTTCTACCTTAGTAGTTACTTCTTTACTTGGCTGTGCGAGCACAACAAATACTGGCTCATTGGGTGTGAAGAGAAATCAACTAATGCTCATTTCAAATGAGAAAGTAATGCAACTTTCTGCCCAAAAATATTATGAAAGTATTCAACAGGCTAAAGCAAAAGGTTTGCTTGATACCAATAAAAAACAAGTAGCAAGGCTCGAGGCGATTGCAAACCGTTTAATTGGTCAGGTTGGGGTTTATCGCCCAAATGCTGTTAATTGGAATTGGGAAGTACACACAATTAAGTCCAAACAGATAAATGCCTTTGTATTGCCAGGTGGTAAAGTGATGTTTTCCTCAGGTATTATTGATCGTTTTAATTTAACTGATGATGAAATTGCAGCTATTATGGGACATGAAATGGCACATGCGTTAAGAGAGCATTCTCGTGAACGTATTTCCAGTGCTTATGCAACTAAGTTAGGTTTGGGAGCTTTGGTAAGCGGCTTAGGACTTTCTTCGGGTCAAGCTCAATTGGCAGGTGTCCTTGGTGATATAGGGATTCAGCGTCCACATAGCCGAGTACAGGAAAGTGAAGCAGATGTCATGGGGTTAGAACTGATGGCACGTGCAGGATACAATCCTAAAGCAGCAATTACGTTGTGGCAAAAAATGCAAAAAGCAGGGGGTGGCAATGTGCCTCAATTTTTAAGTACACACCCCTCAGATGTTAATCGAATTAACAAATTACAGTCGTTAATTCCTAAAGTGATGCCATTTTACCAAAGAACCTTATAATAGGAAGAAGGTTTTATCAGCTAAATTATTATCAACTAAATGAACGAATGAATATTGATTATGTCACATACCATGCCAACTCCAGTTGCTGATGCTGTAAATAAAAAGCTGCTAACGTTGCAGCCAGCGCATGTGCAACTAATAAATGAATCGATAAACCATGCTGGTTATTTTGAAGGTAAAGAAAGCCACTTTAAACTAACGATTGTAACCAATGCCTTTGAATCAATGCGTAAAGTAGCTAGGCATCAACAAATTTATCAACTTTTAGATGAACTGATGACAGCAAAAGGTGGTAATATACATGCGTTAGCGATTCATGCTTATACCCCAGCAGAATGGCAAAATGTAAGGCAAGCACCAATTAGTCCTAATTGTGCAGGAGCAAATATTTAGCCAATTGTTGTCATAATATATGTTGTAAGCTAAATATAATGATATAGTCACACAAAATATTGGCTGGGATTACGCTTTTATTTTTTGTTTATTAGTGTTATGTTACTTTATTTAAAGATAAAGTGCCGCCAAGCTTTACGACAATATTTGCTATGACAATATTTGCTCAATCTAGTTTTGGTAGAATAAATTAAGAGTTTTTGAATGGTGGTTAAATTATGAAAGTATTAAGTGTTAATGCAGTAACGATTGCAATGGTTATTGGATTGGCTGGTTGTGCCAGTAAAGGGGATATTACGCCACAATATATATCGCCGAGTAACTATGCAAATTATGATTGTTTTACCCTAAATCAAGAGTATCAACGCATCAATCAGTATATTGAAGGCACGCAAAACCAGGTCAATGGTTTAAAGGCTTCGGGTATGAGAATTGGGCTTGCTGGGAGTAGTCACCGTATTTATCCTACGATAAGTTTTGGTTTAGAGCCAAATGGAAGTAACGATGCTCGTAAAACCAAGCTTTCTCATTTATTTGGTGAAAGTGATGCCATTATTCAGGCAGCACGAATCAAAGCCTGCAGTTTTGCTGAAGATATTAAAATCTATGGTGAAGAATAAAAAGAGAAAAAACAGGGTTGCAAATAAAAAACGGCTAATTTATGAGCCGTTTTTTAATAAAGAAGGTATATAAATATATTGAAATTATTGCTTGGGCTATTAACGTAACCCTAGAATTTTGTATAATGGGCAAAAGCTGACAAAACCTGTTAATAAAGGGATTAATCCAACGGCTCCCCACCAATTTTTAAAATAGTAGCCAAGCCCAATGATCACTAGACCTGCAATAATTCTTAATGTGCGTTCAGTACTTCCCATATTTGGTTTCATAATATACTCCTATTGAGTGGTTTTTTATAGTGCATTGAGTGGAACTTTTAGATAACGTATGCCATTGTTTTCTGGTTCCGGCAGTTCTCCAGCACGGATATTAACTTGTACAGATGGCAATATTAACCGAGGCATAGATAACGTCTTGTCTCTGGCTTCTCTCATTGTAACAAATTCTGTTTGGCTAATGCCATCTTTTACGTGCTTGTTGTGACGTTTTTGTTCGCCAACGGTTGTGGTTGCTTGGTAATCACGCCCTTTAGGTGGGTAATCATGACATAAACACAATAATGTATCTTGTGGTAATTTTAATAAACGTTGGATAGAGGCATAAAGTGCATTTGCATCGCCTCCAGGAAAGTCACAACGAGCAGTGCCAACATCTGGTGCAAAAATCGTATCACCAACAAATACAAATGTTTGTTTATGGTGCTTTGCAATATATGCCATGTCTGCAGGCGTATGCCCAGGCACGTGCATGGCGGTAATAGTAATATCACCCAAGTGCAGAACTGTACCTTCATCGGTTAATATATCAAATTGACTTGCATCAGTTTTAAAGCTTGTATCAAGGTTGAACACCGCTTTAAATATAGTTTGTACTTTAGTGATGTGCCTACCAATGACGGTTTTACCACCCAGCTTTTTTTTAAGGTATGAAGCAGAAGATAAATGGTCTGCATGGGCGTGGGTTTCAATAATGTATTTTACTTGCCAGTTATTGCTGCTTATAAACTCAATCAACTTATCGGCATGATTATTAGAAGTTCTGCCTGATTTTGAGTCGTAGTCTAATACAGGGTCAACAATGGCACAGAGGTGGCTTGCTTCATCTACCAATAGGTGGCTAAAAGTTTCGGTATCTTTGTCTAAAAAAGAATGTAGAAGCATTGCATACTCCGTTATAAAAGATTTGAGCTATAGTATATGATAAGGCGTACTCGTCTCGACTTAATCTGACACACCACTTTACCACTTTCCAATACTATTTTTTACGTTATTATAGGTTGTATATTCGTTAAATGTAAGTTTATATTTATTTGAAAAACAAGTGAATTTCCTCTCATTATATCATATTGTATATTTTTAGTAATATGCCAGATTGACGCTAAGGGTTTTGATATTATTAATGTGGTTATAGTCTTTAAACAACTTTTTATGGCAATCTTTGCCTACACAAATTTAAGTTTAATCACATTAAAGTGGTTTAGTATATGATTTATCTGCTAAAAATTCTTTTATGTTAGTTTTTTGGCATTAAGTTGCAGTCAAAACAGATGCTTTGATATTATAAGCTTGCCTTTATAAAAACCATTTTGTATAAAATAATCCTTGGTTTTATTGCTATTAACTTGTTAAAATGTTTGTCTGACTATCGAGAAAGTGCAAAAAATGGTGTAGAATACGCTCACCAATTTTTTGGACTACCAAATTTAAATTGATTTAATTTTAGTTTTATAAATAAACGAGGAGCCACCCATGGCAAAAGAGAAATTTGAACGCACGAAACCGCACGTAAACGTAGGCACCATTGGACACGTTGACCACGGTAAAACCACACT
>PDWJ01000318.1_pt1 | contig 73134 bp, 58 predicted proteins | sample 1430881 | NCBI WGS metagenome assembly PDWJ01 (sample SAMN01162460, study PRJNA174530) | Oral metagenome, whole genome shotgun sequencing project. | biome: Marine environment; feature: Marine mammal; material: Swab sample of the gingival sulcus; isolation source: swab sample of gingival sulcus...
AAGAACAAGAGTTTGGCGCTCGCCTCCCGGCTGCGCCCTGAACTCTTCCAACCCCGATTCCGAGGTCGAAGGGCGGAGAACCATAGCCCTCCGCTCCGAAGACACAAGAGCGAGCCTGGATTTCTTGATTCCGCCTTCCCCACCGCTCGGGCTCAGCTGCGCGCGCGACGGAAACCGGTATTCGTGATCTTTCGTCGCCAAGGGATCCCAACCCAAGAATGGCAAGGCGTGCCCAATTTGCTTCAGAGCCAGGCAGGCAGAGAAGGGATGATCCAGGGCTTCCCATGGACTAACGCAGAGTCGTCCGGCGAAAAGGTTCCCATGCCTACTGAGCTATGGAGCCAGAACAAGGCAGGTATCGGCACGACTATTGGCACGAACACGCAGGTGCTTCGCAATAGGGCAGGAGCCCAGCACAGGGGCTTTCAGCATTACTGCAGCGCGACGATCTGCTAGCCTACGAAGTCGACTGCGCGCCATCGTGCCTGTTGCGCCGAGCGATCGTTCTGGCCAATTACAACAAGAATGTTCAGATGCAATTATTTGATGGCTCTGTGCCTGCTCCCGACTTTGTCAGTATCGAAACGACTCGATACTGCAATCTGAAATGCGAGATGTGCCTCCAGTTCCAAGACGGAACCACGGTGACCGGGCCGCATATGGATCTGGATCTGTTCGAACGCTTCGCGGCAGAGATCTTCCCGCATGTGACCCGATTCCAGCCATCGGTATCGGGAGAGCCACTCATGGCGCGCGGCCTCGAACAGCAACTCGCTGTTGCTGAACGATTCGGCGTTAAAACCGAGTTGGTGTCCAACGCCACCCTACTCAACCAGCGCATGCGTGAACTCATCCTCCCCACCCTCGGAAGGATGATCATATCCTTCGACGGCGCAACGAAAGAGACCTTCGAATGGATTCGCCACGGGGCAAAGTTTGAGAAGGTCGTGGAAAACGTGCGTGCGCTCGGATCGATGGTGGCAGAGATCCCGGCAGAATCTCGCCCGGTCCTTTCCTTCGGGACCGTGCTGATGCGTAAGAATATCGAAGAACTGAGCGCGTTACTCCGCCTGGCCAAGGAACTCGGCCTGCATTATGTCGGCGTCTCGCACCTTCACCCAGTAACGGAGGAAATGAAGCTGCAGTCTTTGGCTCACTGCCCCAGCCTGGCGATCCGCTGTATCGAAGAGGCAGGCCGAGTGGCGGAGGAGATCGAGATGCCCCTGGTCGTTCAACCTCTCGACCAGCTTATCGCAACGACGGCCCTCGGAGCCGCGCAGCGACGCGCGATTGCCGCAAAGGACGGTGTTGTTGAGGGTCTTGAGTATCGCAGCTTTGCCGTAAACAAAATCCCAGGGTTCCCAGGGATTGACCCGTCCTCGAAAGAGAGCAAGGGAATCCAAGCCCGAAGAGCCAAAGCACAAAAGAAGAGTAGACTCCCTGTACGGGCGAAAGCAAAGCCAAAGCCCAAAGCCCAAGAGGTCGGACGCATCCAGGTTTGCGATTATCTCTGGAATAAGACCTACGTTGCCCTCGATGGGAATGTCCGCATGTGCTGTGTCCCGGGGACTCCGAACCTCGGCAATCTCAATAACGAAAGCTTCGAAGAAGTTTGGAACAACGATGCCTACCGATGCCTGCGCGAGAGCTTGGTGCGTTGCGAACCGGTAGCTTTCTGCCGCGGCTGCCAACATGTCGTTACCCTCGAAGATCCCGTTGAAATCGATCGATGGCTTAACGGTCAGGCCGCACCCGAGCACTCAAGCTTTCCCAGCATTCCGCCCATTATCGACCCCTTCCGCAAGCGGGCCGCAGACGAAGGCGTTGGCCCCGAAAGTAGCGAAGAGATCACCCCCCGTCTGGTATGGATGCCTGTACGCAACGCCGCAGGCTATGTCGTGGAATTCTCCCTCGATGACTTTGAAACGGTCGAATGGGCCACGAGCTGGGACGACACGTTGGTTATCAAAGATCCCGAATTCACGATTCCCCTGAATATCTGGAAGCAAGCCCCCTTGCGAAAGCGCATTCGCTGGCGCGCCCTGTCACAAGTCCCTGAAAACGATCTGCAAGTAGAGCTAGGAGGCGGCGAACTCGAACGACTTGGGGATCCAGAGGCAACGCCCTAGCAAGCCCTCCTTATCTCGGAGAGACTGGCCAGCGGGATCTCCAGCGGGCTGCGGGCAAGATTCGCTCAGACAAGTGACCCAAGCATGAGTCGCTGGCAGGATTCGCCGATAGCACAGAAGAAGCAGGTTGCCTAAGGAGTCGCTCTCCGGGTGAACGATGAAGCTAAGCTTCTCGGCGCCAGTAGGGCGCTGGGCCCCAGCACTCGCCGAACCCCTTAGGCAGCCTAAGTGTTCTGCCCCCGTCTTCACGGATCCAAGCTATGCCATTGATCGAATACGACCTGGACGAAGCCGAAAAACAGGAGGCTCCCCAGCCCGAAGCTCAGGGGGCTCCGGAGGGCGCAACCAACGTCATCCTCTACGCCTTCCTCAGGCACTACCGCCTGGTATTGATCGCTTGCCTGATCGGCGGCTTGATCGGCTTCTTCCAGGGAGCAACCAAGCTCAATGTCTACCGCTCCGAAGGCACTCTCTGGCTCCAGGCCGGCATGCGAGAGCAAACGACGGTCGAGCAGCAACTGACCCGGGAGGGCCGTGGCTTGCCGCAAAGAGCCTCGGCCCTCGTCCAAGCCGAGCTGGAACTCCTGCGTAGCAGCGAGCTGCTAGGGCGCGTCGTCGACAAACTCGGCACGGATTTCATCTTCCACGTTCCTGATCCGGCCGAGAGCGATGACGAAAACACAGCGCTTCCCGCGAGGCTGCTCCACTCACTTCAGTCCTGGTGGATCAAGAACTCCGACAACGACCTTGACCTAGATATCGAGTTCGGCGCTCCCGAAGCCCTCGGGCCACGGATGCTGGCCATCGAGTTCCTGCGGGAGAAGGCGCAGCTCTTCGCTCTGGGTGAGTCCGGAATGATTCGGGTCGCCTTCGAGACCCTCGACCCGATCCAGGTCATGCAGCTGATCAACGTCTACCTTGAGGAGGCGAGCAAGTTCCACACCGAGTTCTTCGCGGTTACCCCCCAACAAAAGTTCGTGCGCGAAGAGCTGGAAGACGCGGCCAAGGCCTATGAAGCGGCCGATGAGGCTCTGAAAACCTTCAAGGCCAAGCACTCGATCTACGATCTCCCGGCACAGGAGAGCAATCTGCAAGACCGCATCGCCGCCTTGCAGCTCGATGTCTTCGAGAATGAAGTCCTACTCACCCAGCTCAGGTCCCAGATCAAAGCCCGAAAAAAGCGACTTGAGGTCGAGAATCCGGTAGAGGCCGGGCTCGTGGCCCGGGTGACCAACCCGGACTACACCCAGCTGCGGACTAGGCGCGAATCACTAGCACAAGAAATCGCCACGATGACGCGGCGAACCGGTGCGGAGAATCGTGAGTCGCGTGAGGAGTTCGAGCTTCGCCGCCAAGCCCGCCTCCGAGTCGCCAAGCGCATGGATCAAGAGCTCGACCAGATGGCGCGGACGATTCTGCAGAACACGCCCCGCAAGGACGCACTCCTGACCAGCTTGGACACCGATAGCGCTCAGGCTGTCGGCCTCGAGAGTTCCCTCGCCCCCAAGCGCAAGCAACTCAAGGACATGGAGCAGGAGCTAGTAAGGATCCAAGGGCTAGAGACCCAGTATGAGACCCGGGTGATCCAGCGCAGCCAGGCCCTCGAGACCTTCAACACCACCAACACCAACCTCCAGCGTATCTCTCGCTTCCAACGTCTCGACGACAGCGATATCGGCAACCTGCGCATTCAAGCACGCGCTGAACTCCCCGGAGAAAAGGTGGGCCCCAAACGCGCCAAGTCCTTGCTCTTCGGGTTGATCCTCGGCGGCATGTTTGGCTTCGCCCTCGCCTTTGGGCTGGTCGCCTCCGACCCCCTGATCCGCCGTCCGAGCGACCTCCTCAAGCTCGGCAGCGCCAAGGGCCTCGCTCTACTACCAAGCCTGCGCAGCAAAGAGCGCAAAGAATCTGGCTTCCCGCAGGACAGCAAGACACGGCGCCCCGATCTACAAGTGCTGGCAGACAAACTCTGGCCACTGCTGCGCAAGCCCCCGGAGCATGAGGGTTGCTTCCGGCTCGGCTTCCTCGGCGAGCAAAGCCAGGTCGGCAACAGCGAGGTCGCCGCGGCTGCTGCCTACGGCCTCGCTACGCGCACCCAATCCAAGGTTCTGGTCATCGAGACCGCCTCATCGCCGACAGGCATCGCCCATCGTTTCGGCGTCGAGCGCAGCCCGGGACTGCACGAGGTAGAGCGCGGCGAGCTACCTCTCGACAAAGCCATCAGACCCAGCGGCATCAAAGGTCTCGACCTGCTCTGCGCCGGCGAGGGCTCCGAGTTCGCCCCGGGCACCTTTGCTAAGGACAAGGCCCGCGCACGTCTCGCCCGGGTCTCCCAGAACTACGACTACGTGGTCTTCGACCTGGAGTCGCTTCAGCGCAGCGCGGAAACTCGGCACCTGCTCTGGGACTGTAACCAGATCATCCTCGTCGCCCGCCAGGATCGCTCGCGCAAGGATGCGATCATAAAGACGAGGAAGGACCTGCAAGCGACGGATCTGGCGCTCTCTGGTGTCGTACTGAGCCACGTCCGCTCGAGCTGGCCCTTCTGGCTGCCGGTCAAAGATCCCGAGCTGCGGCTCTTCTGAGCCAGCAAGGTGAGCTTCGCGACCCCGTGCCAAGCACCGGATCGCGAAGTCGCGGGCCTATCAGCCCGCTCGGCCAATCAAGCCATCCCTGATCAAGCCAACTGCATGCGGATGCGCTTCCAGTGGGTATCGATTGAGGCACGGATGCTCGCGAGGTCGAGCTTGCCCTTGCGGAAGCGGCCCTGCCTTTTGAAGTAGGTCTCCAAGGCCGCGTCGTCCATCTCGGGCTCGACGTTGATCGTGACATCGCCCTCGGGCCCGTATTCGAGCACAGGGTAGAGACCCGAGCGCACCGCCAGGCGAATCAGCTCGATGCCATCCGCGGGCTCGGACTTCCAGCCGGTCGGGCAGGGCGACAGGATGTGCAGGAAACGGAAGCCCTCGGTCTCGAGCGCCCGGCGCATCTTGCGCATCGTGTCCTCGGCGTTCGCCAGCGACACCGACGCGGCGTAGGCCACCCCGTGAGCAGCCATGATCGCCAGGATGTCCTTCTTGACCAGCGCCTTGCCCCTGGGGGTCGTCGTCGTCGCCGCCCCCATCGGGGTTGCGGAGCTGCGCTGACCACCAGTGTTTCCGTAGATCTCGTTGTCGTAGCAGATGTAGAGCACGTCCTCCTGACGCTCGGCCGCGGCAGACAACGTCGCCATGCCGATGTCGAAGGTGCCACCATCGCCGGCCCAGCAGATCACCCGCGTTTTCTCGCCGTTCATCTTGGCGGCCCGGGTAAGCCCGGAGGCGATGGCGGCCGCCGAGGCGAAGGTGCTGGCCACCACCGGCGCGCCATACGCCGAGTTGGGGTAGGCACCCGCGGTGACGATGCCGCAGCAGGCCGGGATAACGACCTGCGCCGGCTGCTGCGCCAAGGCTCGGCTCAAGAAGTTGAGGCCGATGGACATGCCACAGCCACCGCAGTTGGTATTGCCAGCTCGTAGCAACGGCTCCGGCCTATCCCCACAGGTCTGGGCCATGCCCCCAAGCAGAGGTTCTGCAGTCATGCTCCCACCTCCACGATTTGTGGCTCAGCCACTTCATCGCGTTTCATCAGATCTTCGACGCAGCCTTCGATGTTCTCGGGCCGGATGTCGCCGCCACCGAGTCCAATCACGTAGTTCTGGACGAGAGCTTCCTTCGGCGCCGCTCCGCGGCACTCGGACCAAAGAACCCCGCCCATTCCGAGACTGATGTCCCGGTCCAGAATCGCGATGCGCTTGCGCCCGGCGAAGGCCTCCTGCAGCTTCGTTTCCGGGAACGGCCGGAACATCCGCAGCCGCAAGGAGCCGATCTTCTGCCCCTTCTCCCGGAGCCTATCCACGACTTGTTCGGCAGTGCTGGCCGTCGTGCCCATCGACACGATCAGAGTCTCCGCATCGTCACAGCGATAGGGATCGAGGGGGCCTGCCTGCTTGCGTCCGAAGATCTCCTCGAAGGCCGCCGCACACTCCTCATAGACCTCGGGCACGCGCTGCATCGACTCGTGATGGCGATGGCGATGCGCCTCGGTCTCATGCGGGAAGTCGAGCCCACCAAAGGTCACCGGCTTCTCAGCAAGACGGTGTGGCAGCTCCATGATGGGCAGGTAGCGATCCACGAGTTCCTGATCGGGGATGTCCGACTGCATCATCGTGTGCGAGAGCACGAAGGCGTCTTGGCAGACCATCGAAGGCAGCAAAACGCGAGAATCCTCGGACAAGCGATAACAAAGCAGGATGGTGTCGAGCACCTCCTGGTTGTCCTTGCAGTAGAACTGCAACCACCCGGTATCGCGCAACATCAGCGTGTCGCCGTGGTCGACCCAGATGTTCCAGGGCGGACCGATGGTCCGGTTGACCGCCATCATCACGATGGGCAAGCGAAAGAGAGCCGCCGCCCAGATGTTCTCGGTCATGTACGCCAGGCCATTCGAGGACGAGGCAGTGAAAGAGCGGGCCCCGGAAAGCGAGAAGCCCATAGTCGCCGCCATCGCACTGTGCTCGCTCTCGACACGAACAACATCGCCCTTTTCGAACTCATGAGCGCAGAGCAACTCGATGCACTCGGTCTGCGGTGTAATCGGATAGACGCCGGCGCCGAATCCGCGCCCCTTGCGGTTGGCAGTCCCGGCAAGAATCGTCGCCGTTGCAGCCGCATGGTTCGCACTGAGCATTTGGATCGTCATTTGTGCACCATCTCCAGTGCCCGTCGCGGGCATTCCTCGACGCAGATGCCACAGCCCTTACAGAAGCTGTAGTCGATCTCGTAGCTCCCCGGCTCGCGCCGGATGATGCCCTCAGGGCAATAAATGAGGCAGGTATCACACATCGTGCAGTGCCCGCAGGAGAAGCAGCGATGCGCTTCGTCAGGCCCCTCGATGCCGTGGTTGACTTCCTCGAAGTGATTCACCCGGGTCCGCGCCGACTCGATTCGCTCGCCACTCGGCGCAATGCGCGGGAACTGCTCGGTCCGAATCTCGGTGTAAGGAACCGCATTCTCGCGCGACGGCCGCCCAAAGACCTGAACACTTTCACCCAGCTGCTTGAGCAGCAGGCCTGCGGCACGGCGGCCGCTGCCGATCGCGTGAGTGACCGTGCCCTCACCAGTTGCCAGGTCACCAGCGGCCAGCACCGGCAAGAGTTCGCCGTTGCGCACCTCCATGCCGTCGAGTTCCCAACCTTCGGGGAGGAAGCTCGCATCGGCGCTCTGCCCCAGGGCCATCAGAACATGGTTGGCCGGAATGCGCAGCGTCTCATCGGTGACGATCGGACGCCGCCTGCCGCTCGCATCCGGCTCACCCAGCTCGACGATGGCGAGTTCGACCTCTTGGACGCGACCTTCCCCATGGAAGCCCACAGGCTGCCGCAGGACCGCGAAGTCGATGCCCTCAGCCTTGGCCTCGTGGCGCTCTTCGGTGATCGCCGGCATCTCCTGCTCGCTGCGCCGATACGCAATGGTGACGTGCTCGGCTCCGGCGCGAAGCGCACTACGCGCACAGTCCATCGCCGTGTTGCCGCCACCGAGGACCACGACATGCCCGGAGATCTCGACCTTGCCACCCATGTTTAGGGTGTGCAGGAAGTGGATCCCTTGCTGCACACCTTCGAGCTCTTCGCCAGGGACCCCGAGAGAGCGAAGCTTTTGCAGGCCCGTCGCGACGATCACCCCATCGAAGTCCTGCTTGAGCTGCTTCAGCCGCGCCCCGTCGATCTTCTCGCCAACCCGTGCCTCGACGCCTAGCGCCAGGACATTGTCGATCTCCTGATCGAGGGCCTTGCGATCGAGCCGATAGGTCGGGATGCCGGTGCGCAGCACACCACCGAGCTCCTTCTCCATCTCGAAGATCGTCACCGCGTGTCCGAGCTTGGCCAGCTCGTAGGCGGCGCCGATCCCCGCCGGCCCGGAGCCGACGATGGCGATGCGCTTGGGCGAAGGATGGGTCAGCTTCTCCTTGGTAGCGACGGGCACCTGCGAAGCAATCCAACGCTCCAGGCCACGAATCTGCACCGAGCCATCGAACTCGGCGCGGTTGCAACCCTCCATGCAGGGCGCTGGGCAAACCCGGCCGCAGACGCTGGCGAAGGGGGTGCTCCGCCCAAGGATCTCCGCCGCCTTCTCAACGCCATCGGTCACAACCGCTCGCACGAAGCCGACCACATCGTTGCCCGCAGGGCACCAAGCACTGCAAGGCGCGAGGCTCTCGACATACTGCGGCATCTGAGTGCCCCAACTGCCGGTCAGGATCCCGGTGGGCTTGCTCTCGACATGGTCTTCGAGAGCCTCCACCGGCTTAAGCTCCGGCAGCGGAGCGGCACTGAGAGCATCCTCTGGGGCCTCGTGCAGGACCTCGCGAAACTCCACGGTCTCGTAGGCCTCTTTCGCCGCCTTGAAGTTGCTCGACAACCCCATGCCCGAATACGCGGACTCGAGCACATCGAGGGGAATGCCGTGCATCTTGGCGTATGCCCCAGCGATCGTCGTATTGACGATCACCACAGAACGCGTGCCGATACCGTGGCGGCGAGCGATCTCCGTCGCATCCACCACCGCAAAGCGGTAGTCCTCGAAACGCCCATCAAAGCTGGCGAAGTCCTCGGTGCTGTTCAGCAGCAGGCTGCCCCCCTTGCGCAGCCCTTGCAGCACAAGATCCCCGAGAAGAGTCGGGTCGAGCACCAACAAATGGTCAGGGTGATAGACCTTGTTCCGATTCGTGATCGGCTGGTCTCCGACGCGCGTATAGGCACGAACCGGCGCTCCCGAACGCTCACTCGCGTAGTCCCCGAAGGTCTGGACACTCTTGCCCAGCTTCGCGTAGACCGAAGCGAGGATCTTCGCACAAGTAACGCCACCTTGGCCGCCGCGGCCATGCAAACGGATCTCCATAACGAGGAATCCTCGGCAAGCACCGCCCTAATGTCCCTCCGCCAACAGGCGCACTTTGCCTAGCGAATGGGAGCAGTAAGATACTGCGACACCCTCGCAATAAGTCCCCATTTCTTCGCTGGATGCTGGTATTGGACTCATCAGCATTTTGGCCATTGCTAGCTCAGGCGGCTATTTCCCGCCTTTTTGATATAGAAAAACGCCAGCGGCATCGTGATGCGCGCTGGCGTTTCAGGTTCAGGGCCTCCCCTTCAAAGGGGAGCATTAGTGCGAAGAACTAAGCTGTGGAAGCTTAGGCGGCAGGGCTCACTTGCCCTCGCCGTCCATTTTTTTCTCTTCCTTCTTCTCGCCTTCGCCGTCTTTCTTGCCGTCCTTCTTCTCGTCCTTCTTTTCCTTGGCCAGTTCCTCGGCCTGCTTGAGGGCCTGCTTCACGGCAGCGGCAACGAGGCCGCCACGCAGCACGACGGCCTGCCCGGTTCCGGGACGAGCCGCCGACAGACTGCTGGCAATGCGGCCCTGGCAGCCGATCAACTCACCGGCGACGTTCCAGACCGGCAGGCCGGTCGCAGCGCTACCGGCCAGGATCCAGGCCTTACGCGGCTTCTTGATGACGCCGAGGATACGAGAACTGCCAATGGCTGGCGCATAATCGTAGCCCTTGCTCAGGCGACTGACGGTCACCGTCTGTTCTCCGACCTTGGGCTTCTTGGCGCTGCTGTAATCAAGCACATGCCCGGCGTGCGCCTTGGGCAGACCGTCCTTCAGCTTGAGGAAAGCGAAGCCGAGCTTGCTGTCCTTACCGACCAGGAAGGCTTCCAGCTCATCCTCTTCGCTCTCGAACACGACCTTGAACTCAAGGGGCGTAACCTTGATGTCGATTCTCTTTCCCCCGCTATTCGCGTTGAAGCTGGGGGCAGCGATCTGCACGTCGGCCAGGATGAGACCGGATTCGTGCACGAGGACGCCACGGCCGTTGATGCGCTGCTCACGGGACTGGCCCATGAACTCGAGCTTTACCACGACATTGAGCGTCACAATGCTCGCAGCGTGCTCTTTGAGCAGCATCGCGCCGGTCTTACCCAACGCATCATTTTGGGCGGGAAGGCTCGCAACCGTCAGGAACGCGGCAGCGGCAAAAGGGAGGAAACGCATCGGATTACTCCTGCTGTAGTCTGTGGGAATACGATGAGCGCGGCGAGCAGGCGGGCTACTTGCCCGCCAACTGGCTCCAGTCCGGCTCGAAAAATACGAAGGCGGTAGAGACACCGCGCTTGATGAAAACAGGGATAACGCGCGGCTTCTCCTTCTTGAGGCGCTTCATCAGCTTATCGAAGCTATCGATATCGCCGATCGCTTGGCCATTGATCGCGAGGATCAGCGCGCCACGCGGCAGGCCGGCGATGCTGGCCCAGCCACCGTTACTGACTTGGGTAACGATCAGACCCTGCTGCTCCTTGGTCATCTGGCGACCAATGCGATCCATGAAGGTCAGCTCACGCACTCGGAACTCAAAGAAGCGGCTGCGACCGGTCTTGGCATCGATGGAGCTGGAGGGCGATTCTTCGAGCTCGACATCCAGGGTCATCTTCTTGCCATCGCGGAGGATTTCGAAGGGCACGGTCTCGCCCACTCCGAACTCTTCAACGGCGTTCTTGAGGTCCTTCGCGTCCTGGGGGCGATACGAGTTGAAGGGCTCGCCATCGATCGCCAAAAGCACGTCGCCCATCTTGAGCCCCGCGGCCGAAGCCTTGGTCCAGGGAAAGACCTCGGTCAGGCGGAAGCCCTTGGTGCCCACCAGGCCCATGGCCTTCTGCACCTCTTCGGTCATGACCTGGGCCCTGGCACCCAGCCAGGGTTTGGCCAGCTCACCACCGGACTTCGGCTTGTCCTCTTCTTCCAGATCGACGAGGGTCACCACGGTCTGGCGGCCACGACGGAAGGTCACGGGGAGTTCCTTGCCCTCGAAGCCTTTGACGATCTTCTTGAAGCTGGCGAGATTCTCAACCGGCTTGCCGGCGAGGGCCACGATCACGTCGCCACTACGCACGGCCGGCTTGGCCTCTTCGAAAGGCTTGCCTGGCCGCACGCCCGTCACGTAGACACCCTTGTTATTGGGGTAGCGTCGGAGCAGGGCCATCGGCGCAGTAATGTTCTGAACACTCAGACCGAAGCTGCGAACCTCGATTTGCTTGCCGACGTAGTCCTGCATCTTGGCGACCTTGACCTGCATCTCCATCTTCTTGCCTGTGCGCAGAATGCTGAAGCTGTGGCTCTTGTCGATCTTGAGTTCCGCGATCATCTGATAGACGGGAGGAACCTCTTCGGCAAAACGGGCGATGACCGGCTCGCCATCGATAGCAAGAACCAGGTCGCCAGTCTTCAGCCCCGCCTTATCGGCAGGCCCGGTGGGGACGACAGCCGAGATCATCGCGCCGCTCTTGCGCCCAAGCTTGGCGACAGGCTGGAAGGAAGCGCCGATGTAACCGCGGCGCACTTCGCCAAAGCTCAGGAGCTGGGCAACAACAGCCCGCACCAGCTTGCTCGGGGAAGCAAAGCCAAGGCCCCGGCCGCCACGAGTATTCACCCCGATGATCTCGCCATTGAGGTTGACCAGAGGGCCACCGGAGTTACCGGGAAGAATCAGCGCGTCGTGCTGGATCCAGACCGTGAAGAGCCCGGTGCGGTTCCCCGAGTCAAAGTCGAACTCAAAAAGCTGGCCGCCGGCACCGGCGAAGACGCGATGCGGGTTCGACACGATGCCCAGGGTCATCGAGGAGCTGAGCGAGAGCGGGTTCCCCACTGCCAAGACCGAAGTCCCGACCTCGAGCTTGTCGCTATCGCCAAAGGTCGCGAACGGCAGCGGCTTGTGCGGATTCTCCCGTTCATCGACACGGAGCTTCAGGACCGAAAGATCGGTCATCGGGTCATGCCCAACGACATCGGCCGGAATCTGCTCTCCGGTGGTCAGGGTAATCACGATACGCACGGCGTCGCGAGCAACGTGGTAGTTGGTCAAGACATGACCAGCCGGGCTAATCAGAGTGCCGCTACCGCTGCCCTGGTGGCGAACCGTGCGACCGGCCTCGAAGCCCTTCGCAACGACGCTGATATTGCAGAGCGCGGGATAGATCTTGCTCTTCGCGAGCGCGATAGCCTCAGTCAGTTCACTCTGCGACTGAGCGGCAAGGGACGGGACTGCGGTAGCTAGCGCGAGCACGCTACCAGCAACATAACGCAGGGGACGGTGGATCACGTTGTCAGTACTCTCCTTCCAGCGCCGGGATGCTATCGGCGCAAGCATGCCATCGAAGCGGCTGGGGTAGGGCGCGGAGATACGCCACCCGGCCCGAAGCCGAGAGATCATCCCCTAGGAAACGCCCAGTCCAAGTATCCATTCAGGAACTCGTGTCCCGTCAGGAAGAGGGGCGAGCCGCCGGGGGGATCCGAAGAACTAGCCAGCAGCGAGCCGCTCCAGCAACTCGCGGATGGCCCCAACGGGTTCCCGTGCCAATCGCTCCCGAGCAAAACGAGCGACCTGGCCCACCTCGCCCTCGACAAGCCCGAGCGCTGCTCGATGCCGAACGGCATCGCTGCCGTGTTCAAGGGCTCCAATCAATCGCGCCAGAGCCCCCTCGCAGAGTGCCCGGCCCAGGAAGCGATAGCTGTCGGTCCACACCGAGCGCCCCGCCGCCTCACGCTCGGTGGCAAAATCGCGGAGCATCCCCGAGAGCGCCGGCCGCGCCTCGTCAAAGCAGCCCAGCATCCTCTCGGCCGGCAGATCGAGGAAGGCGCACTTCAGCACTAGGTTCTCAAAATCCGTCCGGGTGAAGCCTTGGGCATCGCCCCCGTCACGCAGGGCGCGCACGGCAAAGTCGCTGTCGAGCACCCCAGCCTCGAAGTGCAGGGTGGTATTGCTGCGCTGCACCTCGCCGAGTAGCTCGACGCTGGCGGAACTGATCGGCAGCAGCTGCACGCAGCGCAGAAGCGAGGCCTTCTCCTCCATATCGCCATGCCGGTAGAGATCGACCAGCAGCTCGTCGCCCGGCTGCGCGGCCCGCACGAGCCGGGCAGCCGCCGCATCGCAGGCCCGCCATGCCGACAGGTCGAAGCAGACACCCGCCTCCGAGATCAGCTCCTCACCCGAAACCAGAGGACGCCGCCCGATGCGGCGAGCGAGCTGAGGAAAGAGTTCCGGCAAACAAGCGGCCGCAGCGGCAGCTTTGGCCATCGCTTGCTCCAGCCATTCCGTAGCGTCAGCGGTGAGTAAAGGGCGAAGGACAGCGGCGAAATCGTGCATGGCCGTGAACCTAGCAAGGGAGAAGGGAAGGCGCACGGAGCGATGCTGCAGCTCAAAGCCAAGGGGGCAAGCGAGCCCACAATCGCAGCCGAAAAAACTGCCTAGCCCAAGGGAGGCCCCCTCTCACTTAGCCCGCAATCGCAGCACGGCATCCCCCTCTTCCGGCACCATGAGATCCTGCTCCCCACTCCTCAGCCCCTCGGCCCTCGCACGCAAGCGCAGCGCACCGGAGGCCGGAACCAAGACGCGGCCATCCTCTCCTGTCGCCCCCAAGAAGCGCCATACGCCCTGGGCGTAGATCTCGACCTGGGCGCCTGGCACCGGCTGCGAGCCCTCGGCGCCAAGCACGAGAACGCGGTATTCGACGGAACGCCGAAGCCAAAAGTCCACGGCAGCAACGAGCAGGACAAACACCATCGCAAGGATCCAGCGCTTCTTCATACGACGATTACCTCAAACCCGAGCCATCACTGCCCCTGGATCACCCGACACCAGCAAGCACTCAAATACCCAGCCCCTCTGGGGGGATTCAGCGCAGCCTGTAGGCGCAGCTCCATACCCACAATCCTCGGATCCCTCGGCAGGCGCCAGCGCAGTTCGAACGGCGCATCGCTGCCGATGAAGCCCTGCCCCAGCGGCGGCCCAGGCGGATGAAGCAAGAGGGTGCCCAGCCCACGCACAGGAAGAAAGGCCGCCCCGCCTGGCCCGAGCACAAAGACCTGGCTGCGCGGCGGCCCAACAACGCGGATCCTAAGCTCGGCACCTGGCCGTAGCTCCCCGTCGACCAAGAGCGTCCGCTGGCTCTCCTCCTCTCCGAGCACCCGGCCCGGCTGGCCGTCCTCGCCCAGCAAGTACCGGAGGACCCGAACCCCCTTCCCACTCTTCACCGGCAGGCGAAAGGGGGCATCCAAGCATTCCCGGCCTGGCTCCAAATCCACCCGCAGGACATGAAGCCCGGCCTTAGGCACTGCGATGAATCGACCCTGATCCTCAGCCCAGAGGTAGCTTTCGCGGCGAAGCCCCGGCTGCCCCTGATCTCGAATCACCGCACCGAGGCGGTAGAGATCCTCCACCTCGTTATAGAGTTCCACCGGCATGCGCGGCGCCGCCGGACGCCAGGGCGGCAATAGCACAGCGCCCAGGACCGAACCAATCGGCACGCCAAAACGCTCGAAGGGCAGGCCCTCCAGTCGCAGCCGCGCAAGCCCAGCGCGATCCGCCCGGTCGACGACCTGCTGCATCTGTGAATACAGCGTGGAAGCCAGCCGGAACGCCTCACGATGCTGCCAAGCAGTGTGCGCCTGCAGCCCAGCCAACGCCAAGCAATGCCCGGCAAGCAAGGCCAGCAGCCAGCGGCTCGGCTTCGGCCCAAGCCCCAAGGCGAGGATCAAAGCCAAGGGCGCAGAGAGCTGGTACAGATGGCGACCCGAGCCAAAGTTCCCTGGGTCGACCTGACTCCAATGCAGGGGCGCCAGCCCCAACAGCACCCAAAGCAGCAGCAAGAGCAAGGTCCCTCGCTGCCGAAAGCGCAAGAGCGCGCGCAGGAGCAGCAAGCCCGGCAGCAGTGCCATAGCCCCCCAGACCCAGAGCGAAAAGCTGTCGTGCCGAACAGGCACCAGAACGGCCCCCAGCATCTGCAGGCGCGTCCACCAGTAGTGGCCACTCCATAGCTCCGGCGGCGCATGCAGCGGGTAGCGAGCCCCTCCGAGTCCCCCGAAGACGTAGAAGCGCCAGCCAAGCAAGCAGAGCAGCACAAGCAGGAGCGGCCAAGAGCTTCGCCAGGCCGAGCGAAGACGCCCAGCCAGCCCTTGCCCCGAATTCTCTGCCCGCAGGAAGCCGCAGGCAAAGACCAGGAAGGGCAGAGGCAGGGCCAGCTCCTTGCTGAGGGAAGCCGCCACATAGGCCAAGCAGCCGAGCACAGGCCGAAGCCCCCTTCCCCGAGGAGCATCCTCCACAAAGGCCAAAAGGGTGAGCAAGCCAAAGCCCACCGCCCACAGCGAGTCGCGAGCAGCGACCCAAACCACGGCCTCGCTGTGCTGCGCCCCCCAGGCGAAGATCAAGGCAGCAAAGAAACTCTGAACGGCACTGGCCCCCAGCCGCAGGGCCAAGCGCGCCAGCAGCAGCGAAAACCCCGCATGCGCCAGATACTCAAGCAGTCGACTGGCCCAGGGGCGCAGGCCGAAGACCTGGTCATCGAGCAGGTAGCTCAGCTCATAGAGCGGCCGGAACCAAGCGACGCCCGAAGCCGCATCCCTCTGGGCGGTGAACGTCGTCGCCAGGTACGGCCAAGGCTCGCCAGCACCCCGATGCGCGCCCCCGATGCGCCCAAAATCGTCGCCGTAGAACCCCAGCCCCAAAGCCGGCACTAAGGGAAGAGCGGCCAGTAGAAGCACAAGCCAAGGCCAGCAAGCAAGAAGCGGGCGGCTTCTCTCGCCCGATGACGCCGCTGGGTGGTGCATGAGTTCAGAACGCTCGTATCATCCGATCCGTGAATTCAGGATCTCAACACGTTCTCGTGCAGGGGGGAACCCTCGTTTCCGCCACCGGCACTCGAGAAGCAGACGTCCTCCTCAAGGATGGACGCATCGCACAGGTCGGCGCCAAGCTAGCCGCACCTGCAGACGCCACGGTGCTCAATGCCAGGGGGCGCCTCGTCTTCCCCGGCATCATCGACACCCAGGTCCACTTCCGAGAGCCCGGACTCGGCCATAAGGAAGACCTCGCCAGTGGCTCGCTCGCCGCTCTCGCCGGCGGCGTCACCAGCTACTGCGAGATGCCCAACACCTCCCCCTCCACGACCACCCCGGAGGCCCTCGCTGACAAAATGCATCGGGCCGAGAAGCGCAGTTTCTGCAACTACGCCTTCTTCGTCGGGGCCGCCGCCGAGAACGCCGAGCGACTCGGGGAGTATGAGCAACTGCCTGGCTGCGCCGGGGTCAAGATCTTCATGGGCTCCTCGACCGGTAGCCTCCTGGTCGAAGACGATGCCACCCTCGAACGCGTGCTGCGCTCCGGAACCCGCCGCGTCGCCGTGCACAGCGAAGACGAGCCCCTGCTCCGCGCCAGCTACGCCAAGCTCAAACCCGGCTCCCCCTGGACCGTCCACCCAGAAGTCCGCTCCGTCAAGTCGGCCCTTCGCTCGACCAAGCGTCTCCTCGACCTGGCCGAAAAGACCGGACGCAAGGTGCACCTGCTCCACGTCTCCAGCGCCGACGAAATTCACCTGCTGCGCGAGCGTGATCTGGGCGAGCTCGTCTCGGTCGAGCTGACCCCCAACCACCTGTTCCTGGAGGCGCCCAGCTGCTACGAGCAGTACGGAGCCCTGGTGCAGATGAACCCGCCCGTGCGCTCGCGCGAGCACCTCGAAGTCCTACGCGAGGCGGCGGCCGACGGCACGGCCTGGTGCTTCGGCAGCGACCACGCCCCGCACAGCCTCGCCGAGAAGCTGCGCCGGTATCCTGCCTCCCCCTCAGGCATCCCCGGGGTGCAGACCAGCCTCGGACTCTTCTTGACCGCGCTGCGCGACGGCTGGCTAGGCCTAGAAGACATCGCCCGGCTCATGTGCGAAGGGCCCTGCCGGGTCTACGACATCCAAAACAAGGGCCGTATCGAGCCCGGCTACGACGCCGACCTGACGATCGTCGACCCCAAAGAGATGGGCCCCCTGCGCGAGGACTGGATCCGCTCACGCGCCGGCTACTCGCCCTTCGTCGGCAGGCAACTGGCCGGCTGGCCAGTCAGCACCATCGTCCATGGGCAGCTCGCCTACCAGGAGCACCGGGTGACATCCAAGCCCCTCGGGCGCCCGCTCGAATACGCCGGCACCTGAGCTGCCCGGATCACATGCTGCCCGGATCACATGCGGTCCGGATCCTGCCCGCGCAGCACCGAGTTCCCTTCGAAGGTCTCCCGCAGCTGCGGCGTCGCTGGATGTTCGAGTTCCGTGCGATCGAGGCGACCGCTCTGCTCGAAGAAGCGAATCGGGTTCTCCCAGACCAGTTCCTCGACCTTGGCCTCCGGCACCCGCGCCTGCTGCAGCTTGGCCACCGTGCGCGGGACCATCAGAGGATCGCTGACCCCCCAGTCGGCAGCGCTGTTGATGATGAAGCGCTCGACGCCGTATTCGAGCACGATCTCGGTCATGCGCTGCGGCGACATCTTGGTATTGGGGTAGATGGAGAATCCACTCCAGCAGCCCAGGTCGCGGGTCAGCTTGATGGTCTCCTCGTTGCCGTGATCGAGGAGCACCTGCTCCATCGGGAACTCCTCCCCCTCGATGATCTCAATGCTGCGCTGGAAGCCGCGCATTTTGTTGCGATGCGGAGTGTGCACCAGCAGCGGCAGCTTGGCCTCGCGCGCCATCCGGATCTGGGCAATGAAGATCCGCTCTTCGGTCTCCGTTTGGTCGTCGAGGCCGATCTCGCCGACGCCCAGCACCGAGTCCTTCTGCAGGTAACGCGGCAGGACCTCCAGCACCGCATCATTGACCCGGGGATCGTTCGCTTCCCGCGGGTTCAGCGCCATCGTGCAGTAGTGATGGATGCCGAACTGCATTGAGCGAAAGCGTTCCCAGCCCAAGATGGTGTCGAAGTAATCGATGAAGGAGCCGACGTTGCTCCGGTTCTGCCCCAACCAAAAGGCCGGCTCGAGTACCGCCCGCACACCAGCAAGCGCCATCGCCTCGTAGTCCTCGGTGACTCGACTGAACATGTGGATGTGCGGTTCAAAAATCTTCATCGCGATCGCTTCAAGCTAATGGGTTGGAAAATCCAAGGGAGGGTAGCGGGGGCCGAAGTCGCTGCAATGCTGCAGGAAGGCAGCGACTTCGCAACAGCAGTTTTGCCCCTCTGTCGCCTGCGGCGGCAGCAAGCAGCCAAAACCTCCTGACGGCGGCGCCCCCTCGCCACTGGCCTCGCTGCCCGCAAGGCTCTGCTCGCCTCGGAGGAGTTCTCTCCCCGCCTAGCCGCGCTAACGCTTCTCCTCGCCGGCACCCATTTTTTGGCGCCCAATCTCCGAACGCCCAATCTCTAATCGATAGCGGTAGAGCGGCGCAACGAGGCGCTGCAGCTCGCGCACCAGCTCGGCGTAGGGCTCTGGCACCCCGCCGGGTGCCCAGCGACCGCGAGAGCCCTTATTGCCACCGAAGCCGCGCATCGCCACGCTATCGCAGTAGATGCGAGGCTTGGTCCGCGGAGCCTTGGGCGGCAGGGCGGCGATCATCGCCAGCAGTTTCTGGCGCTGCGCGTCCTTGAGAGGAAGCTCTCGGGGCTGGTAGACACCAAGGAAGAAGCGCCCCTGCGCGTCGAGGCGCACATACACATCGCCGCTGACACAAGACACGATTTGTAGACCGAAGCGGTAGGACCGCGGCGCTTGCTCGCTTGGCGTAGCATCCGCCAGTTTCAGCCCGGCCTTGCGCAGCGCCGCCTTCGCCAGCCGCCGGGTCGGCTGCGCCAGGTTGGCGCCAAACCACATCGCCTGCGCCAAGGCGGCTTGGCGCAGCTCGGCTTCGGCCGCCTCCATCCCCATCGGCAGCAGCACCGCGGCCGCCGTCGCTCGCACAAAGACGTGCGGATCCTTCAGGCCGCGCAGCAGCACCGAAAGCAGCTCTTCGTGCCCAGTCTCGGAGCTCTTTGCCAGAATCCGCCCCAGCCCCTGCATGGCAGCTGCACGACGGACGTGCGCAGGATGCCGCGACCAGCGCAGGAGGCTGGCGAACTCCTTCACCGTTGCGATCCGGGCCAGGGCCCGCAGTGCCTGCGGCGGCCAGGGGAAGTCCTTGTCAGCCAGCCAGGTGCTGAGCAGGGCCCGCGTCGCGGGGAGATCTACTTGCCCCAGCGTTTCGACCAGAGACGAACTCAGCTGCGCATAGCCCTTCTTGGCCACGAAGCGTTCCACCGCCGCCAGGCCAGCAGCCCCCGCCTTGGCCACCCGACGCGCCGCCTGCAGCTGGATGATCGGATGCCTACCGCAGGCGTCCCGCACCCACTTGTCCAGCTTGCCCGTTTCTGGGACAGCGCGCGCAACAGGCTTTGGAACCTGAACCGAGCGCTGGGCACAGAGGCTTGCTCCAGGGAGAGACAGCACCAGTCCAAGCCAGGAGGAAGACAGCACGACTCAGTGCACGATCTTGGTCACGGTCAAGCGATACAGCGAAAGCAGGTACTCCTCGTCACGGTCCTCACCGACGCTGAGTTTGCCTTCGAGCACAAGCGGCTCGTCATTGATGGTGATGGTCTGCCCATTGGTCAGGGTGCACCACATCATCTCGTTCCAGAATGGCACGCCCTCACAATCGCAGTTCTGTGAGATCAGCCAGAACTCCGAGATCTCATCGACCTGCCCATCAAAGGTCCGCGGGAAGCCACCGATACGGATGACCTTGCCGTCGAGCTTCTGAATGCTCTCCGGTAGCTCCATGCCCTCCACGAACTCGAAGTCCGAGAGTTTCTCGAAGTCGACCTGTAAGGCATCCGCTGCGGGCAGCAGTAAGCAGCTCAGCAGCAAGGCAGGAAGCTTGAACATCGGCATTCGAAACCGGGTCGCGGAGAGAAAAGCGAAGGGCTGAATGTGGGCCAGAAAGCGATCCGGCGCAAGCCACCCTTCTACGGGGAACTCTTCGGCCATGTTAGCGGCGGCCAAGAACAAGAATCCCCTGCGTCGGCACTTGGCCACCGCAGGCCATCTCCATCAGTCCGCCTAGACCTTCCTCTTTCTAACCTTCTTCTTCGAGCTCTTTTTCTTGCTGCTCTTCTTCTTCTTCGAGCTCTTCTTCCTGCCCTTCTTGGCCCGCTTCTTCGGCCCCTTTTTGGCCTTTTCCTCGAGGAGCTCTAGGGCGAAGTCGAGGGTGACCTCCTCGACCGTGGTGCCCTTGGGCAACGAGGCGTTGAACTCGCCGTCGGTCACGTAGGGGCCAAAACGCCCGTCCATGATGCGCAACGCCGACTGCTCCTCGCTCTTCTCGCGGAGGGTGCGCAGGGCAGCTTTCGGGGCCGAGTTCTGGCGGCCACGGCCCCGCGGCTTGGGCTGGGCCAGGAGCTGCAGGGCCTGCTCCAGCGTGACTTCGATCGGCGACACGCCCTTCGGCAGCGAACGCGTTTCCTTGCCGGCCTTGACGTAGGGACCGTAGCGGCCATTTGCCGCCAGCACGTCCTCGCCGCCGGGGTTCTGCCCCAGGGTGATCGGCAGGGCAAGCAGCCGCACCGCCACGTCGAGTTCGACCGTCTCGGGATCCATGCCTTCAAGGAGCGAGGCCATCTTGGGCTTGTCGCCACCTTCGACCTGGTCGCCGTGCTGGACATAGGGGCCATAGCGCCCGGTCTTCGCGTAGACCGGCTCCCCGGTCTCCGGATGCTGGCCGATCACCCGCGGGCCACGCGCCGCCTTCTCAAGGAAGTCGAGGGCCTCCGCCAGAGCAAACTCGTCGGGCACGGTTTCGTCGGGAATGCTCTGGCGCAGCTCACCCTTACTGACGAAGGGCCCGTAGCGGCCGATGCGCACCTCGACCAGCTCACCATCGGGAGCGTTGCCGAGCGGCAGGCCGCAGACGACGCGAGGATCAATCTCGCTGTCGACACTCTCCAGCCGCTGCTGCAGGCCGGGCTTCTCGCTCCCAAAGTAGAACTGCGACAGGTAGGTCTTCTGGTCGAGTTCACCCAGGGAGATCTGGTCGAGCCGATCCTCCATCTCGGCAGTGAAGGAGTAGTCCACGAACTCGCTGAGATGATCGCGCAGCAGCTTGGTGACCGCGAAGGCCGTGTAGCTGGGGATCAGCGCCGTGCCCTGCTTGCGCACGTAGCCACGGCGCAGGATGGTCTCGATGATGGAGGCATAGGTGGAAGGACGGCCAATGCCGCGCGCCTCCAGCTCTTTGACCAGGCTGGCTTCCGACAGCCGCGCTGGCGGCTGCGTCCGATGCTCAGCCGAGCTCAGCTCCTGCGTCACCAGCTCCTGCCCCTCGTGCAGGGTCGGCAGCTTCTTTTCCTTGTCGTCACCGCGCCCGTAGGCGAGCTGGAAGCCAGGAAACTCGACGGTCTTGCCACCACAGCCAAAGACAGCATCCTCCAGCCCAATGGTGACGCGCACGCGCTGCCCCCTGGCATCGGCCATCTGACAGGCGAGGGTGCGCTGCAGAATCAGCTCGTAGAGCTTCTGCGCGTCCTTACCAAGCTGCTGCCCCACCGCCTGCGCATCGGCGAACTGCTGCCCCGCAGGTCGGATCGCCTCGTGCGCCTCCTGGGCGTTCTTGACCTTGCCCTTGTAGAAGCGCGGCTCGGCCGGCACGAAGGCGTCGCCAAAACGCGAGCGAATCATGTCGCGCGCGGCATGCAGAGCTTCCTGACTCAGCGTCACCGAGTCGGTGCGCATATAGGTAATGAAGCCGTTCTCGTAGAGGCGCTGCGCCAGGTCCATGGTCCGGCGCGCGGCATAACGGAAACGGCCGTTCGCCGCCTGCTGCAGGGTGGAGGTGGTAAACGGCGGCCCCGGCCGCTCGGTGTAGGGCTTCTCCTCGACGCTCAGCACCTTGGGCGTCGCGTTCTGCAGACGCGCCTCGAGTGCCTTGGCGGCATCGGCCTCGAGCCAGAGCGGCCCAGCCTCGCCACCCTTCTTCAGCTGACCAGTCTCGGGATCGAAGTCCTTGGACCCTGCGAGCTTCCTCTCAGCCAGCCACTGGAGCGTCGCCTCAAAGGCGGCCTCCTCGCCACTGTCTTGCTCGCGGAACTTGGCCTCGAGATCCCAATACACCGCCGGCTTGAAGCGGATGCGCGCTTCCTCGCGTTCGACCACCAGCCGCACCGCAACCGACTGCACCCGACCAGCGCTCAGCTGCGGCTTGATCTTCTTCCAGAGCAAAGGCGACACGGCATAGCCGTAGAGCCGGTCGAGGATCCTCCTCGCCTCTTGCGCCCGCACCAGATTCATATCGATGTCGCGGGCCTTGCCGAGCGCCTTCTGGATCGCAGCCTTGGTGATCTCGTGATAGACGAGACGCTCGTGCGGCACCTTGGGTTTGAGTAGCTCCAGCAAGTGCCAAGAGATGCTCTCCCCCTCGCGGTCTTCATCAGTCGCGAGATAGAGGTGCTCGACCTGCTTCAGCAGGTCTTTGAGCTTCTTGACCTGCTTCTTCTTTTCATCGGAGACGACGTAGAGCGGCTCGAAGCCCTGCTCGACGTTGACCCCAAGCCGCGCCCAAGGCTCTTTCTTGACCTTGGCCGGAATTTGCGCGGCGCTCTCGGGTAGGTCGCGGACATGGCCAATACTGGCTTCCACAAGGTAGTCGTCGCCAAGGAAGCGGCTCAGGATCCGCGCCTTGGCGGGAGATTCGACGATGACGAGATAGCGCGGCATGCAAGGCCCTAAAAGGGGTTGCCGGAACGGGCAGAGGCAGGAAAACGGCGGCGATCCTGCGAAGCCGCTCCCCGGGAGTCAAGGGATGCTGCGGCGACCGGCCCGAGTCGCCCCCTGCCAAAGCAAACGCAGCAGCAGTTTCCAGACCTTCTTTGAGGCGGGTCGCCGGGCCAAAGCCTCGAGCAATGCCGGCGCCGCCTGGGCCAGCTGCCCCTGCTCCAAGCGCGACCAGGCCTCGTCCTGCCAGAGCTCGGCTTCGCGGAGACGCAGGGCCGCAGCCAGGCGGCGCGGCTCGGGGTGGCGGCGGCGCAGCTTCTCGAGAACCAGCGTCACCCCACGAAGGAAGGTCTCGGCGGAACTCAAACTACTGGCGTGGACCCGGTAGCGGGCCAGCGGTGCATCGATCCAGCCGATGGGAGCGAGCTCTGCCAGCCGCAGCCAAAGGTCATAGTCTTCGACCGCGATCAGCTTTCGATCCTCGTCGAAGAGCCCAGCCCGCAGCAGGAGTTCGCGGCGCGCCATCACCGTCAGCGTCGAAATCGGATTGGCCAGCAGGAGCCCCTCAAAACTCAGATCCGGGGCCCCCCGCTCGGCAAGGCTCCCCCACTTGCGCTCCAGGACATGCCCTTCGCGCAGCAGCCAGGCATCGCCGCAGACGGCGCCCAGCTCCGGCCGCTCAGCCAACAGCGCCGCCTGGGCCTCCAGCTTCTCGGGCTCCCAAAGGTCGTCCGCATCGAGAAAGGCGATCAGCGGCGAGGAGGCCTCCCCGATCCCGGTGTTGCGTGCCGCCCCCGGACCCGCGTTGGCTTGGCGGAGCACGCGCACCCGCTCGCCATACTCCGCCAGCAAAGGCGCCACCGGCTCCGGCGACCCGTCATCGACGACGATCACTTCCTCCGGCAAGAGGGTCTGGGAGAGGACACTCTCAACCGCGGCTGGGAGGAATCTCTCGGAGCGATAGGCCGGGATAACAACCGCAATGCCCTCAGGATTCCTTGGGCGCATCGCGCTTGCCTCCAAAGCGGGCTCTGAGCCCCTGCAGGACCTCGGCGTAGTGCTGAAGGTCCTCACGATGCGGGATGAGCAGTTGTGAGAAGCGGATACGGACACTCCGCACGTAGACAAAGACGCTGGCTATGGCCGAGAGCAGGTAGGCAATCGACGAGCCAAGGGCTGCGCCCACCGGGCCATAGCTTGGGACGAGGTAGAGGTCGAGGACGGTCATCGAGACCAGAACGATGCTGCCAAGGCCGATGCAGGCGTTCAGCTTGCCACGGGCAGCCAGGTCCGACTGGATGATCTTGGCGACGGTGAAGGACGCCGTGCCGATCAGAAGGATCGCGAAGGAGGGCGTGACATCCGGCGCCCACTTCTCGGCCCAGGCCTTGCCAAAAAACAGCGAAAAGCCGAGGTCATGCACGGCAAACAGCCCAGCACCGACCACGATGCAGACGAGGAGGGCGTTGCGGCAGACGACGGGGGTGAAGAGCCGCGCTTCGCTCTTGGGCAAGCCCGCGACCTTGCTGAACAGCAGGTCGCGCAGGGCATCGGGCACGTACCAGATCAGCTCGGCCAGGGTCACGGCAAGCCCGTAGAGACCAACCATCACCATGGCCTGCTCCGGAGAGGCCCCGCCCAGAAGGGTCAGCATCGGATACATCCAAAAGTAATCGATGCGGTGGTTCAGGTAGGTCAGCGTCGAGTTGACATTGGCGCGCCAACCAAAGCTGAGAGCCCGCTTGTAGAAGCTCCAGTTCACCCGAAAGCGGAAGCTCACCTGCTCGCGCATCAGCCAGACGACCACGGCAGCGACGATGATCGCCGGAATCAGCCGGGCAAGGATGCCAGCAAACTTCTCTTCCCGCTCACTGAACACAAAGTAGGCCAGGAGGAAGGAGGGCAGAAACAGCAGGCTCGGCAGAAGGTGGATCAGGTTGTAGGTGCGCATCCTCCCGAGCACGAGCTGCAGGGAGTTGCGATAGCTGATCGTGAGCAGGAAGGGGACCGTGAACAGAATCGGCAGGATGTAGCCAATCGAGGGAAGATTAGCCTGCGGATCAATGAGCGACCAAAGCCAGAGGACGGCCAAGGTCAGGCCCCCCACGACAATGCCCGAGATCCAAGCGATCGCCCCTGTCGTCTCTCCGGCCGTCCGGATATCGACCTCGTTACGACGCGTGAAGTAGACGATCGAACTCGCCAGCCCCTGATTGGCCAAGGTCATCAGCAAGATCGGCAGGATCGTGATGAGGTCGTAGCGGCCCTTAGTGCCGGGATCGTCCCTCATGATCCAATAGATCAGCATCCCCGCGCCCTTGTCGACCAGGACGATCGTGGCGTTAAAGCACAGCGTCAGCAGGAAGGCGGATCGAAAGCGCACGCGAGCGAGCTGGTAGGGGGACGGAAGGCTGAAACAGAAAAGCCGAGCAGATTACCTCGGCCCCTGGCAGAAAGCCCCTCCTGCCTCTTTTCTCTCGCCAAAGCTCCGAGCGGCTGCGGGGGCACAGCTCTGCTCACTCTTGCGCATCTTAAGACCAGGGCATGCCGGTTCCGGACATTTCCTCGTGGGCCGCCTCCAGCAGCTCGTCCAAGTCATTGGGGTCGAGCCCCACGATCTCGAAGAGTTCCTCGGAGGGCGGACGGACCGGGCAGCTCGGCACCGAGGCCTTACCCTGGCTGGAGGCAACCGCGTCGCTGAGGCAGATCAGGCCGGAGAGTGCCTTGTGGAAGGGGTCGCGCTCGGGTGCGTGGTGGTAGCGAATCGCGATGGTCAGATCCTCGGGGAGGAACCACTTGATCGCCAAAACCGAGCCAACGTCTGCGTGCGTGTAGCTCAGGATCTCCTTCTCCAGCTCACTGACCGGGCGCCCCTGGCTGGCGCTGGCCCGCAGCACCGCTTCGAACTGCTCCGGAGCATTCTCCAGCATGATGATCTTGCCGATGTCATGGAGCAGGCCGCAGATGTAGAGGTCCTCGGGATGGATCCCAGAGAAGTGCGGGCTGGCCTGGCCGAGGGTGCGCGCGAGGATCCCGGTGAAGATCGAGTGGATCCAGAAGTCCTTGTGCTCGAAGCCCTCGATGGGTTTCTGCTTGCGCCCGGCAAAGGTGCTGAAGACCGCTGCCTTGAGGGCGACCTTCTTCGTCATGTTGAAGCCCATGATCGAGACGGCCAGGTTCACGCTGCTGACCCGGACCTGCAGGCCGTAGTAGGCGCTGTTGACGATGCGCAGAATGTTCGTCGAGACCGATGGATCGAGCGAAATCACCTGGGCCACGTCCTCGGCCGAGGACTCTGGATCTGCCATCACTTCATTGAGCTTGCTCAAGACGTTCGGCATCGTCGGGAGTTCGAGCGTCTTATTGATCAGGTCCAGAATGCTCGGAGTCGAGGTCTTTTCGGTCGAGCTCATCGGGATATCCAAAGGCTTGGGTCTCAACGAAGTCTGCGATCGACTGCTAAGAGCCGCGCAAGCACGCTGGGCTTTTCGGCATTGCTCGGGCTATCACTGAAGGGCCGCTGCGAAGGGTTTCGATCTCGCGCGGGGAATGGGGGATGATGAACGAACAAAGCAAAGGGCCACGGGAGCTACTCTTCCTCGCACAACGCGTGCCCTATCCACCCGATCGCGGGGATCGCATCACCACCTGGAACCTGCTGCGCTCGTTCATCGAAGGTGGTGACCGCATCCGCATCTTGGCCTTCGCAGAAAACGAAGCCGACGTAGCTGCAGCTCGCGAGCTTGAACGGCGCGGCTGCGAAATCACCGCTCCGAGGATTTCCCCCACCTGGCGACGCCGCTGGAGCGCCCGGCATCTCTTGGGCAAAGAAGCCATCACCCTGCCCTATTTCCGGCACCCCGAGCTACAGCGCTGCATGGCCCGCTGGGTGCGCGAGCGGCCGCCCGAACTCTGCTTCGCCTATTCCTCGTCGATGGGCCAATACCTGATCCAGGAACTCAAGCAGCTGCAGAACTGCCCCAAGATCATGCAGTTTGCCGAACTCGATTCCGACAAGTGGCGGCAGTATGCCGAACGTTCGGGCCGGATCGGCCGCATGGTCTACGGCCGGGAAGCGCGGCTGCTGCAAGACTTCGAGAGGAAGCTCGCGCAGGTCATGGACCTCAATCTCGTGGTCTCGGAGATCGAGAAGGATCTCTTCGAACGCGTGATCCCCGATGCCCCAGTCCAAGTCCTGAGCAATGGCGTCGACCTCGAGGCTTTCCGGCCAGCGGCGCCTGAGGCACGCGAGCCCCAGACCCTGATCTTCACCGGGGTCATGGACTATCGCCCCAATCTCGACTCGGTGCTGCGCTTCACCAAGAGCATCTGGCCTTCGCTGCGCGCGGCCTATCCCCAGGCCAAGTTCCTGGTCGTCGGCAAGAACCCCACGTCCGAACTGCAAGCCCTGCACGGCAAGAACGGCATCGAAATCAGCGGCTGGGTCGAGTCCACCCTGCCTTGGTTCGACCGAGCCAGCATCGCGGTTGTCCCCATGCGCATCGCCCGCGGCGTCCAGAACAAGGTCCTCGAATCGATGGCCTGCGGACTAGCGAGCGTCGTCAGCCCCAAGGCCTTCGAGGGCATCGATGCAGTGGACGGCGAAGAGATCCTGGTCGCGGATTCCGACGAGGACTTCGTGCGTGAGCTGCTCGCACTGCTAGGCGATGCAGAACGGCGCCAGAGCCTGGGCACAGCCGCTAGGCGCGCCATGGAACAACGCTATGCCTGGAGCGCCATCCACGAGCGCATGGAGCAACTCATCGCGAAGCTCCCGGGGACGCGGGGATCCTGAGCCCGGGGATCCTGAGCCCAGCCGAGCAGGCGAAGCATCAGCCCTGCAAATCTGGGCGCCAGGTCGCGAAGGAGCTCGGCGTCTCCCAGCACTTCAGCTCGTAGAGCGGCAGATCCTCGAGCTTGGAGGCGATCCACAAACAGATGTTCTCGGCACTCGGGTGCTCGATGTAGTCGTTGACGAGGCTGTGGTCGAGGAGGTCGATGACCCGGCTCTTCACCGCACGCTTGAGCTCGACGAAGTCGAAGGCAATCCCGTCCTTGGGATTCACCGCCGCCTTGAGCGTCACGTGCAGTTTCCAGGTGTGGCCATGGAGCCGCTCGCACTTGCCTTGGTAGTTGGGGAGCTGGTGCGCTGCATCAAAGACGAATTCCTTCGTCACCAGCAGGACCGGCGCCTTCTTGCTGCCTTCGCTCATGATGACGCGGCCTTCGCCGCCTCCTCTTCCTCTTTGAGGAAGTGCGCGACCTCCTCCTTCATGGCCTGTAGAAGCTCGCTCTCCGGCACCCGGCGAATCTGCTCGCCCCGGCGATAGATGAAGCCCAATCCTCGTCCACCAGCCACGCCGATATCGGCCTCGCGGGCCTCGCCCGGACCGTTCACAGCGCAACCCAGCACGGTGATCTTGATCGGCGTCTGGCCGAGGGTCTTGGCAAACGCCTCCACCTCTTCCACAAGCGAAAACAAATCGATCTCGATGCGACCACAAGTCGGACAGGCAACGACCTCGGGGTCGAGCACCCGGCGTCCGGTCGCTTTCAGAATCTGGAATGCGGCGTCCACTTCGAGCTTCGACGGCCCCGAAAGGCTCACGCGAATGGTGTCGCCGATGCCATCCAGCAGCAGCGAACCCAGCCCGGCCGCCGACTTGATCTCGCCGTAGCCGGGCTTGCCGGCCTCAGTGATCCCCAGATGTAGCGGATAGGGAAAGCGCCCGGCAGCAAGCCGGTAGGCCCGCACCGCCGCCAAGGTGTCGGTGCTCTTCAGCGAAATCACGATTTCCTCGAAGCCCATCTCCTCGAGGATGCTCACATGCTTGGCGGCGCTATCCACCATCGCCGCTGGCGTCGGGCTGCCGTGCTTCTCCAAGAACTCCTTCTCGACCGAGCCAGAGTTGACACCGATGCGAATCGGCGTCCCGCGCTCCTTCGCCATCGCCACGATTCGCTCGACCCGCTTGCGCTTGTTGATGTTGCCCGGGTTCAGGCGGATCTTGTCGACCCCGGCCTCAAGCGAGAGGATCGCCATCTTCGAGTCGAAGTGGATGTCCGCGATCAGCGGCACCTTCATCTCGCGCTTCAGAATGGACAGGGCCCGCGCACTCTTCTCAAAGGGCACGGCGACACGGACCATCTCCACGCCAGCCTCTTCGAGCTCATGGATCTCGGCGAGGGTCGCGTCGATGTCCTCGGTGCGGGTCGTCGTCATCGACTGGACGACGATGGGGTGGTCTCCCCCAAGCTTCAGTGAACCGATCTGGACTTCACGGCTCTTTCTACGGTCGACGGCTTCCAAATGGCGGCTCCGGCAGACGGCTAGCAGGCCGTGAAAAAAGACAGGTGCCTAAGGGCATGAGCAGCAGAGCCCCGGAAACGTGGCTCCATGAGCGCCAAAGACGCTGCGTTGCGGGCGCGGGACTTTATCAACGACCGACGAACTCTCATGCGAGGAAAAACGGGCGACAGGTTGTAGCTTTGCTTTGCCAGGGTCACAAGAGCAGGAGGCGCAGCGATCTCTTCCCAAGAACCGCTCGTGCGCGTGCACGAACTCGATGTTCATTACGGCGAACAGCATGCCGTCCACAGCCTCAGCTTCGAGATTGCCCCCGGCGAAGTCCTAGCACTGCTAGGCCCCAATGGCGCTGGCAAGTCCTCGACAGTCCGCTGCATGCTCGGTCTGCAGCCGGCCTCTGGCGGCGAACTCTTTCTCGGCCCGCACGAAATCCGCCAAAACCCCAAGGCCGCCAAACGACTCTGCGCATACGTCCCCGAACACGGCTCACTCTACGAGTTGCTGACGCCGCGCGAGACGCTGCAGCTGCGGGGCCGCTTGCATGGGCTGGAAGAAGGCAGCATCGAGCGGCGCAGCGAGCATCTCCTCGAACTCTTCGGCCTGGGTGAGCGCATCGACGAGGCCGTCATCGGCTTCTCCAAGGGCATGCGGCAAAAACTGGTCTGGGCCTGCGCCCTGCTGAGCCAACCCAAAATCCTGATCCTGGACGAGCCTCTATCCGGCCTGGACGCCGAGACGACCCTGGTCCTCAAGGAGCTCCTCAAGGAACTGCGCGCCAAGGGCTGCGCCATCCTCTACTGCTCCCACCTGCTCGATGTCGTCGAGAGCGTCGCCGACCGCATTCTCATCCTTCGCGAAGGCCGCTGTGTCGCCGAAGGCCCTCTGGACCAGCTCCTCAGCGCCGAACGCGAGGGGGAAGACCGCATCGGCCTCGGCGAACTCTTCCGCAGCCGAACCGAGAGCGCTGACCCGGTGGAGCTAGCCCGGCGCCTCCTCGATCTGCCGGGAGAATGAGCGAAGCGGCGGCTAGCGCCCCTGCTTCTTCTCCATCCGCTGGAACTTGGCCTCCATCACCTGCGCAGCCTTAAAGCGCGCCCTGGCATCGAGCCCGGTCTGGGTGACCCGGAAGCTGCCGCCCGGCAGGGCCTTCTGCCTGGCGCCGCGCCCGGCGCTCGCAATCAGGTCGACCTTCCACTCGCCGCCTTCGCGGACCAGGACGAACTCACCTTCTTGCTGCCCAGCGCCGAGGTTCGGGTCACGCACCCGCGCGATAGCCCGCGCCCCGTCGACATCCATGCTCAGCAGCTCCAAAGCCTGCTTGCCCTTGGCACGGTCCAGCTCGGCCATGTGCTGGACGTAGGGAGCGCACTCATCGCTGACCAACCAGCGCAGCGAGCTACGATTCCCTTCGCAGAGGGCGTTCACGAAGCGCTCGAAGCGCAGCCGCGCCCGCTGCTCTTCCCCATCCTGCCATGGCAGCAGATAGGCCAGCGCGAAGCCGGTCGCGGCGAGAACTAAGAAGCCGGCAGTGGCAAGGCGCAGTTTCTTCATCGCTTGGTCCCTCACAGGCTCCTGCAGAATGTGCCCAGAACCCGCCCTTAGCATCGGCAAGATGGGAGCAGGCCTTGAATCTGCTACGGTCTGCGCGAGCAAGCTCCCCGCTGCAGGACAAGCTCTCGCAGCTCCGTGCGTGCAATCCGAGCTTGGGCAGCGAACATGAGGCGGATGAGCAAGCAGCAAAAGACCCCAGTCCGGATGTATTCGATCCCCTACTGCCCCTTCTGCGTCGGCGCCAAACAGATGCTCGACGAGCTGCAGATCCAGTACGAGGACATCGACATCAGTGGCGAGCCCGATCGACGGGCCTTTACCGCCCAGATCCTCCCCGGCCACTACAGCGCGCCGCTGATCCTCATCGGAGACGAGCCCATCGGCGGCTACGACGAGCTACGCGCCCTGCACGGGGGTGGGGAACTGCTGCCGCGCATCTTCGAAGACGCTTGAGAGATCGAGACACTCGGGTGCATCAGAAGGATGGAGCGCGTAGCCTCGCCCGGCGCGAACAGCCAAAGGAAGCAGAATGAGCGAGACCGTCTACAAGACCCTGATTTTGGGCTCCGGCCCGGCCGGCTACACGGCCGCGATCTATGCCGCCCGCGCCAACCTTGAGCCCGTCATGCTCAAGGGGATGCAGCCGGGCGGCCAGCTAACCACGACGACCGACGTCGAGAACTACCCAGGCTTCCCCGAGGGAATCATGGGCCCGGAGATGATGGAGCTCTTCGAGAAGCAGGCCCTGCGCTTCGGCACCAAGATCGTCCCGGACGAGGGCACCAAGGTCGATCTCTCGCAGCGCCCGTTCAAGGTCGAGAGCAACCTCGACAAGAGCTATCTCTGCGAGACCCTGATCATCTCCACCGGCGCCTCGGCCAATTACCTGGGCCTAGAGAACGAACTGGCGATGATCGGCCGCGGCGTCTCCGCCTGCGCCACCTGCGACGGTTTCTTCTTCAAGGGCAAGGATGTCTGCGTCGTCGGCGGCGGTGACTCCGCCTGCGAAGAGGCGCATTACCTGACCCACCACGCCGCCAAGGTCCACATGCTGGTGCGCCGCGACGAGCTGCGCGCGTCGAAGATCATGCAGCAGCGGGTGCTCGGCAACGACAAGATCGAGATCCAATGGAACAGCTCGGTCACCGACGTCCTCGGCAAGGAGGAGGGCAAGGTCACCGCGCTACAGCTCATCAACAACAAGAGCGGCGAGACCTTCACTCAGCCGACCGACGGGCTGTTCTTGGCAATCGGACACACCCCCAACACCCAGCTCTTCAAGGGCGTGCTCGATATGGACGAAGTGGGCTATATCAACACTGCTGCGGACAGCACCGCGACCAATGTCCCGGGGGTCTTCGCCGCAGGAGACTGTCAGGACAGCGTCTACCGCCAGGCCATTACGGCTGCGGGTAGTGGCTGCATGGCAGCAATCGAGGCTGAACGCTGGCTGGAGAGCCAGAGCTAAGGCCTGCCAGCCCGAGGGCTGGCGAGAAGGTAAGAACAGGAGGCAGCCCTGGTGCGCATCGCGATCTTCGGCATGGGCTACGTGGGTGTGGTGAGCGGGGCGTGTTTCGCACGGCTCGGCCACGAGGTCCTCGGGGTCGACAAGAACCCCGTCAAAATGGAGCTATTGGCGAAGGGCATCCCCCCCATCGTCGAAGAAGGCATCGCCGACCTGACCCGGGAGATGGTCGAGGCCGGGCGGCTGCGGCCCTGCACCGATGTCCGCGAGGCCGTGCTCAGCAGTGATATGTCGATCATCTCGGTCGGCACTCCGAGTTCCGCCGACGGCTCGCTGTCGCTGGACGCCGTGCGCGGGGTGACCCAGGAGATCGCCGAGCTGCTGCGCGAGCGGCCGGCCGACGAACCAGACAAGCCGCACATCATCGTCTATCGCAGCACCGTGCTCCCGGGCACCTGCGAGGACCTGGTCATCCCCACACTGGAGGAGCATTCGGGCAAGAAGCACGGCGTGGATTTCCATGTCGCCTTCAACCCGGAGTTCCTGCGCGAGGCGAGCTCGATCAAAGACTTCGAGAATCCTCCCTTCACCATCGCTGGTGCCCAGCATCCGGCCGGCTTTGCCGCGACCCGTGAACTCTATCGCGGCATCGAAGCCGAGTTTGTCGAGTGCTCGATCAAGACCGCCGAGTCGGTCAAGTATCTCTGCAACATCTACCACGGCCTCAAGGTCGCCTTCGCCAACGAAGCCGGCGCCCTGCTCAGCCAACTCGGCATCGACGGGCGCGAGGCGATGGAGATCTTCTGCAAGGACAGCCAGCTCAACATCAGCAAGGCCTACCTGCGGCCGGGCTTTGCCTTCGGCGGCTCCTGCCTACCCAAGGACCTGCGCGCCTTCCTCCACCTGGCCCAGAGTGAGCACGTCGACCTACCGCTGCTGCGCACGGTCTTGCCCAGCAACCGCGCGCATCTGGATCGGGCCTTCGAGCAGATCCGCGCCCATGGCCGCGTGAAGCTCGCCCTCTTCGGCCTGGCCTTCAAGGGCGGCACCGACGACCTCCGCGAGTCGCCCATCGTCCGCCTCGCCGAGAAGCTCCTGGGCAAGGGCTACGAGCTGCGCATCTACGATCCGCACGTGCAAACCGCCAAGCTGACAGGGGCCAACAAGGCCTTCATCGAGAAAGAAATCCCGCACGTGGACCGCCTGCTGCAAGACAGTGTCGAAGCCACCTTGGAGGAGGCCGAGCTGATCGTCGTGGCCAACGCCAGTCGCGAGACTGTGGACGAGATCCTGCGCATCGCGCCCAGCCAAAGGGTCATCGACCTGCAGAGCGTGCCGCGCCTCGAAGAGCTGCCGGGCGCCTACGAAGGCATCTGCTGGTAGACCCCGAGACCCGGACAGCAAGCTCCATGCGCCTCCTCTTCGTCTCCCCCCGCTTCCTCTTCCCCGCGGACGAAGGCGGCAAGATCCGCAGCAGCCAGATCCTGCGCGGCATGAAGGGCGGAGCCTTCGAGATCACCCTCGCCTCCCCGAGCCAGGAAGGCGAGGCCGAGGCCCATGCCGAGCCCTTGGCCGAGGTCTGCGATCACTTCGTGTCTTGGCCGGCACGCAAGCGTGGGAGTATCCACTCACTGACCCGCCTGAGCGGGCTCCTGTCCTCACTGCCGATCTCGGTGCGCGACGATCGAGATGCCAGGGCGCAGCGCAGCATTGCCGCGGAGCTGGCCAAGAACTTCGACGTGGTCGTCTTCGACTTCGTGCACAGCCTGGTGCTCAGCCCCAAGGAGCTCAGCTGCGCCTCGGTGCTCTTCACCCACAACGTCGAGTTCGAGATATTCGAGCGGCACGCCAAGGTCAGCAGCAGCCGCCTGGCGCGGGCGGTCTGGAGCAATCAGGCGCGCAAGATGCGTCGGCTTGAGCAAGAGGCCCTCACCCGCTTCGACCGCATCGTCGCCGTCAGCGCCCGCGACCAGGAGCAGTTCGCCGCCCTCGCGCAAAGCGCCCAGGTCGAGGTGATCCCAACCGGGGTCGACCTGGATTTCTTCGAGTGGTGCGATCCCAGCGCCAGCGAGCGGGTGGTCTTCACCGGCGCCCTCGACTGGCCCGCAAACGAGGATGGCATCGACTGGCTGCTGCGCGAGGTCTGGCCGCAGGTAGAAGCGGCCCGCCCGCAAGCCGAGCTTCTGGTGATCGGACGCAATCCCAGCCGCAAGCTCCTCGAGGCGGCGGCGCCGCGGCGCGCCCGCTTCAGCGGCTGGGTCGAAGACGTGCGCCAACACGTGGCCGGAGCCGGAGCCTTCGTCATCCCGCTGCGCGTCGGCGGCGGCACCCGCATCAAGGGATACGAGGCCTGCGCTGCCGGCCCGGCCCTGGTCTCGACCAGCATCGGCGTCGAAGGGCTGAGCCTGGAGCCGGAGCAGCATTACCTTTTGGCGGACGAGGCCGAGAGCTTCGCCCAGGCCCTGATCCGCCTACTCAGCCAGCCGGAGGCGCGCAGCGCCCTCAGCCAACGCGCCCGGCGCCACGTCGAGGAGAACTGCTCCTTCCAGCGCGTCGCCGAGCGCTTTGAGCAGATCTGCCAGAACGCCATCGAAAGCCGGAACGCCTAGGCCGGAAAGACGAGGACGCGGCGACGGTGCCAGGTTCAGAGCCTCGCCTAGCGATCTCGGGCCTCGACCCAGGACTCCGGCAGACCGAGGGAGACGATCTGCACCCTACCGGCGTGCTCGGGGCCATCCCGCAGCAAGAGCCCCTTCTTGGGGCGGGCAAAACTGACCGTCTCCTGAGCCCGAACGCAGGGAGCCATAGCCTCTCCGGTATCGGAGCTAAGCCCGGAGGGCAGATCGACGGCGAAAACCGGCAAAGGCTGGGCGCCTATCCACTCGATCCACTCGGCAACAAGGCCCCGAGGCGCCGAAGCGAGCCCGGTGCCGAGCAGGGCGTCGACGATGAGATCGGCGCCCCGCGCCAGCTCGTGCAGGCGCTGCAGCGGCGGCGCGATTTCGACCTCGATCCCGGCGTTCTGCAGAATCTGCAGCTGTAGCGCCGCATCGGGACTCTGCTGGGGGTCGGGCTCGGCAAGCAGCAGCGCCCGTGCCCGCGGGTGCATCCAGCGGGTCAGGGCGAGGCCATCGCCGCCGTTGTTTCCCTTGCCCGCCAGCACCAGCGCCCGCGCCTCAGGGCCGAAAACACTGCGTATTCGCAGGGCCAGACCGCGGGCGGCATTCTCCATCAGCACGATGGAGGGCAGGCCCAATTCCTCGCTGGCGGCCCGATCCAGGGCACGAGCGGCAGCAGAATCCTGCGAGGTCAAGTCCGAAGGAACTGAGAGTTCCACGTCCAAAGCGTTCCGACCTGGCATCGTCATCGGTACAGTCTTCTCCTTCGAATCGCGGGGATGCCTCGATCCTTGCGTGACATCGTGCAGCTGGAAAGACATGCGATACCGCAAACTTGGAAACACGGGCTCCCGCGTCAGCGAGATTTCTCTCGGCTCGTGGCTCACCTTTGGCAACGCGATCGAAGACGAAACCGGCCGCGACCTGGTCGACTTCGCCTTTGACCACGGCATCAACTTCTTCGACACCGCGGACGTCTACGCCCAGGGTGAGGGAGAGCTCGCCATCGCCAAGGCTCTGGAGGGAATCCCGCGCAAGGATTACTTCCTGGCGACGAAGTGCTTCTTCCCCATGTCGGAGGGGGCGAACGACCGCGGCCTCTCCCGCAAGCACATCCACGAGTCCCTACACGCGTCGCTCAAGCGCCTGCGCACCGACTACGTCGACCTCCTGCAGTGCCACCGCTACGACGACGAGACTCCCTTGGAGGAGACCATCCGGGCGATGCACGACCTGATCACCCAGGGAAAGGTCCTCTACTGGGGCATCTCGATGTGGAGCGCCGAGCAGATCCGCGAGTGCTGCCGCATCTGTGACGCGGGTGGCTACTACCGGCCAGTATCGAACCAACCGCTCTACAACGTCTTCGAGCGGGAACTCGAGGAAGAGGTCATGCCGACCTGCGCTGATCTCGGACTCGGGCTCTTGGTCTTCTCGCCACTGGCCCAGGGGATCCTGACCGGCAAGTACGAACGCAACGCCTGGAAGGAGGGCAGCTCGCTGCCCGAGGACACGCGTGCCGGCGACGATCGGCAAAACAAGTTCATCCGCCGCTACCTGACCGAGGAACGTCTGGGGCAGGTCGAAGAGTTGGTAGCCCTGGCCAAGGAACTCGACACCACGGCGGCGACCTTGTCCCTCGCCTGGTGCCTGCGGCGGAGCGAGCTGAGTTCGGTCATCGTCGGCGCCACCCGAATCGAGCAACTCGAGCAAAACATCGCGGCCTGCGACTTGGAGCTGACACCGGAAAGCATCGCCAAGGTCGATGCGATCTTCGCCAAGCCAAGCTGAGAGGAGCAGAGATCCTCAGCGCCGAAGAGCGCATCCCCCACCCCTGATGCAGTGTTGGCCCAGGCCGAGCCGCATCCCTGCCCCTCCAGGCTAGCACCCCATCGAGGAGAGCCATGCTCGCCCGATCCGCCCTTCTAGTATTCAGCTCGCTCGCAGCGCCCAGCTTGGCTCTGGCACAGGCCGAGGGCCTCGCCGCCAAATACCAAGGCGGCTCAGTGTCGATGCACGAGTTCTGCATCGAGTTGGCCCGCCGCCACCGAGGTAAAGCACTGGGCAAAGACGCCCTCCAATACCTGCTGCAGAAACGACTGGTGGAGATCGAGTCCCAGCGGCGGCATATCAAGCTCGCCCCCGGGCAGCTAGAAGAGCGCATCGCCATGGTCCGCAGCGAGCTGAAACGCCGGCAGATGAGCCTCGACGCCTATCTCCAGCCCATGGGCATGAACTTCAAGCAGTTCCGAACTGCAACGCGGATCTCCTTGCTCGCAGACGAACTCGTTCTCCACGACCTGGGCCTGCCAAAAGGCAGCAGGGTCCAAAACAAGGACCTTGCGCTCTGGGTCCAGGAGATGCGCAAGCGACACAAGGTCATCAGCGATGCCGCCAAGCTCGAGGCGGACGTCGCCCTGCAGATCGGCGAAGAGCGCATAGGCCTCGGCCGCCTCGGGCAGATCATGCTGCGCAAGCTCTCGGCCAAAGACCGGAGAAACATCATCGAACAGATGGTGGCCTATCGGCTTCTCTCTGCGCAGGCGCGAAAGCAGGGACTGCGACTCACCCAAGAGCGACTGAAACGCGAGCTGGAGCGGCGCCGCGCAGAGGTCGCCCAGAACCCAGGCTACCGGCGGCTGGGAGTCGACTACAACGACCTCCTCCGAGCCCAAGGCCGCTCGGTACACGATGTAGTTCAGGGTGAAGTCTTCCGTGCCCAGGTCTACATGCAGATGCTCGCGGAGAAGCTCTTTCCGAAAGAACGCCTGGACCAAGAACTCGACGAGCACCAGGACGAGTGGCTCGGCCTCTTTGGTGAACAACGCGAGATCTACCGGCTGGTGATCCAAGGCTCGAAGACCCCACCGGCACGTTCGCTGGACGAGGCAAAGGCCTTGATCGAAAAACTCGCCAGCGAGATCCACAGCAAGAAGGATTTTGTCCGGCTGGCCAAGCGCTTTTCCGAGGAGGCCGGGACGCGCGAGCGAGGTGGGCGCATCGGCTTCCACCCGCGACGTTCGCCGCAGGTGCCCGAAGAGTTCCGCGCACTGGCCTTTTCCCTGCAGTTGGGAACGGTCTCGAAGCCCTTCCGCGTGGCGAGCGGCTGGGCCATCGCCATGGTCACCGATCTCAAACCCGCCCCTCCCGAAAAGGCACTGCGCCGCCACATCCGCCGCATGCTCATGAAGAATCAGGTGCGGAGTTGGCTCAAGGAGAGCAATACCGAGATCCTGCTGCCTGGCGTATGAACGAGGCAGGGCTCAAAGCTCACCGGCCATGGTCGCCAGCCTTCACAGGGCTGGACGAGCAAAGCAGCTCAGCGCCCGGCCGGGATCGCGAGAGGCGGGATCGCCCGGGCTGAGAGGCGGGATCGCCCGGGGATCGAGAGAATCAGATCGAGAGAATCAGATCGATTTACTCGGCTCTTCGATATCCCAACCCTTGTCTCGCTCTTCGGCCTGGAGAGTTCCCAGATCCTTGGCGCCATCCAAGGCGTCCTCCTTCTCGCTGAGCTGCTCACCGTCCTCCCAGAGTTCTGCGTTCTTCTCCACCCACTCTGCATACTCCTCCGGGACTTCGTCTTCGGGCCAAATCGCATTGATCGGGCACTCGGGGACGCAGAGCTCGCAGTCGATGCACTCGTCGGGATTGATGACCAGCATTGCTGGGTCCTTGATCTCGTAAAAACACTCGACTGGGCAAACGGCAGCGCAGTCGGTGTAGCGACAGTCAACGCAGCGCGCTGTTACAACATGAGTCATCTGGCACTTCCTCTGTAACGGGAAAAAAACAGAGGTAGCAGGACAGAGCCTAGGAAGCGAGCCTTTTGGCCCGTGCTCAGAGCTTCACGACCCCGAGCAGCTTGAGGAGAGACCCGTCTTCGCCTCCGACTCGCAGGTCCTCGGCGTCTTCGATGGCCGCCAAAGGCAGCATCGCCAGACCAAGGGCGAAGTCCGAGCCAGGCACTTCGCAAACGGAGGTCAGACGCCCAGCCTGCATGCCCTCGTCGAAGATCCCAGCACCCCGCTCTGGTAGCTCGCCTCCCTCGATGCGCACGCGAACCAGGCTGCGGTTGACGTGCCCATGCCGGTAAATGCGGGCAATCATCTCCTGCCCCGGATAGCAGCCTTTCGTAGTGCTACATGCCGAATCCAGGCCCAACTCGAGGGGGACGCTGCGCTCTTCGGCATCGAAACCCGCCCGGGGCCATCCGGCCTCGATGCGTAGACACTCGATTTCTTGGCTGCCACCGAGCGGATCGCCGGACTGACCGGCCGCCCAGGCCTCAGCTGCGGCAAGCGGCCCCACGAAACGCTCGGAGGGCTGGCCCAGCTCATCACTTCGCAATAGGTAGCCGTCACCAGCAGCGAGCAACTGCCAATCTTCCCAGGTCCCGACCGCGGGTCCAATGCGTCCGACACAGAGGAGATCGGGTCGATCGAGATCGAAAGGCTCGGCGAAATGGAACTGGTCCAAAAAGCTGTAGAGCGCCTCGGCCGCTTCAACCCCGACCTCCAAGAGGAAGCTCTCCAGCTCCAAGCGCCAGAGGAGGAAGTGGGCGATCAGCTTGCCCTTGCCGCTCAGCACGCAGTTCAAGCTCCCCTGCCCCGGGGCCAAGCCGATCACATCGGCACTGGTCAAGCGCTGCAGGTATTCCTCAGCCCCCGGCCCGCGAAGCCGGACAAAGCGGCGCTCAGAGTGCTGGACCAAGAGCGCCTGTTCGCGCATGGCCAGATGGGCAGCAAGAGGGTCTGCCGCCCGCAACACAGCCCTGCCATCGGCAGATCGCGGCAGAGACGCAAAAACAGTCAGGATCGGCAGCGCTTCATTCATCAAAATCGTCCCACCCAGGCTGGTCCCACAGGGACTTCCCATAAAAGGCCGCAATCAGCCCCAAAATCAGGCCATTTCCGCCCACCCACTTGAATGAGCCCCGGAACAGGGCTATTTCTGGCACGCTGATTCGCTCGCCACAAGTGTCCAGACAGCTTTTCCCCGCCTCTCGTGCTCCGCATCTCCAAAAAAGGCGACTATGCGATTTTCTTGCTGACCTGCCTCGTGCAGGCCGAGCGAGAGGAATGCCAGCCACAGAAGCCCGGTAGTCAGACGCCCGGCAGTCCAAAGCCTCGGACACCAGCTAGCAAATTGCGGAGTGCAAGCGAGCTGTCGCGCGAGAGCGGCCTAAGCCGTTCCCTGGTCGCCAATTTGCTCAAGGACCTGGCCCGCGCAGGGATCCTCGACTCGGTGCGCGGCCAGCACGGCGGCTACCAACTAGCCCGCCAAGCCTCGGCGATCAGCCTGAGGCAGATCCTCCGCGTCACCGATGGTCCGATCTCTCTTGTCGACTGCGCTTCTCACACAAATCCGCATTTGCTCGCCGATGCCGAACCTGCTAGTCCAGTCGTCGAAGGATCGCCACTCCTTCCTCTTGCCCCCCAGGCGCAGAGTCCTTCCTGTGAACTCGCGCCGCGCTGTCCCTCCCGGGCCCCGCTTTTAATGGTCCACAAGAGGATCCTCGCAGTGCTCGATTCCGTATCGCTGGAAGAACTCGCCCGTCCAGTCCGCCTCCCTCCGATCCAAACCTTACTGGCTACGCCCAAGCTCTCGGGCGAAACCGCGAACTTGGCCCCACGCCGGGCCGAAGGCCTGTCATGAGTCTCAAGCTCCCCATCTACTTCGATAACAACGCCACCACGGCCTGCGACCCCCGCGTGGTCGAAGCGATGCTGCCATATTTCACCGAGCATCCAGGCAATGCCGCCAGCCGTAGCCACGTCTTCGGCTGGGAGGCCGAGGAAGCCGTCGAGCATGCACGGGCACAGGTCGCCAAGCTGATCGCAGCGAGCCCCAAAGAGATCGTCTGGACCTCGGGAGCCACCGAAGGCGACAACCTGGCCATCAAAGGCGTCGCCGAGATGTACCAGGAGAAGGGCAAGCACATCATTACTTGTGCAACCGAACACAAGGCCGTGCTCGACGCTTGCAAGCGCCTCGAAACCCGTGGCTTTGAGGTCAGCTATCTCGACGTCGACGACAAGGGACACATCGACCTCGACGAGCTTCGCGGCACGATCCGTGACGACACCATCCTGGTGTCCATCATGGCTGCGAACAACGAGATCGGCACCATCCACCCCATTGCCAAGATTGGCGCCATCTGCCGCGAGCTGGGCTGCCTCTTCCATTGCGACGCCACCCAGATCCCCGGCAAGCTCCCGATCGATGTCGACGCCATGAACATCGACCTGCTCTGCCTGAGCGGCCACAAGATGTATGGCCCCAAGGGCATCGGCGCCCTCTACGTCCGGCGCCGCAAGCCACGGGTGCGCCTGGTCGCCAGCATCGACGGCGGTGGCCATGAGCGCGGCATGCGCTCGGGCACGCTCAACGTCACCGGCATTATCGGCATGGGGAAGGCCGCCCAGATCCTTAGTGAGGAAATGGATAAGGACATGGCCCACGTCTCCGCACTCCGCGAGCGCCTCGAAAAAAAGATCCTGGCCAACCTCGACCACTGCCAGATCAACGGCGACCCAGAAGCACGCCTGTGCAACACCACCAATATCAGCTTCGCCTACGTCGAAGGCGAATCCTTGCTCATGGGCATCAAAGACATCGCTGTCTCCTCCGGCTCGGCCTGCACCTCAGCCAGCCTTGAGCCCAGCTACGTGCTCCGCGCCCTAGGCGTCGGCGACGAGCTTGCCCATTCCTCGATCCGTTTCAGCTTCGGCCGTTTCAACACAGAAGAAGAAGTCGACTACGCTGCGGACCACATCATCTCTGCCGTCAAGAAGCTCCGAGAGCTTTCTCCTCTCTACGAGATGGTGCAAGAGGGCATCGACATTACAAAAATCGAGTGGACGGGGCATTGAGCACCGGCCTCCTAAAGCAATCCGATAACAACGCCAACTCCAGGCAGCACGCCTAGACCGAGAGCATTACCATGGCCTACAGCAACAAGGTCCTCGACCACTACAACAACCCCCGCAACGTCGGCAGCCTCGATAAGGAAGAGAACAACGTCGGCACGGGCATCGTCGGAGCCCCTGAATGCGGCGACGTCATGAAGCTGCAAATCCAAGTCGACAAGGACTCGGGCAAGATCACCGACGCCAAGTTCAAGACCTATGGCTGCGGATCGGCGATCGCCTCTTCCTCCCTCGCCACCGAATGGATCAAGGGCAAAACCGTCGACGAGGCACTAGAGATCAAGAACACCGACATCGTCGAGGAGCTCTCGCTGCCGCCGGTAAAGATCCATTGTTCGGTCTTGGCAGAAGACGCCATTCGCTCGGCGATCGAAGACTATAAGAAGAAGAGTGACGCGACCGAGGAAGGCTGAGCCATCTAAGACGGCCCCCCTCCCGTGCCAGCTCTGGGGGGCCGAGCTACCCCGCTAAGTATTTCCACCAAGTTGCCGAGGCAACTGGCAGGGAGAAAAAATGACTGACGAAAGCAAAACCACGACCGACGTCCTTCCCCGCGGCATTGCCTTGACCGAAAAGGCTGCCAACGAGGTCAAACGTGTCATCCGCGAAGAGAGCCTTCCCGAGCAGACCGCACTGCGCGTCGGCTGCAAGGGTGGTGGCTGTTCCGGTTTTTCCTACGTGCTCGACTTCGACAAGACTGGCGGCAGCGAATACGACCTGAGCTTCGATTGCTACGGCGTCAAAGTCGTCATCGACAAGAAGAGCGAGTTCTTCATGGCCGGCACGACCATCGACTTCAGTGACGAAAACCTGCTCAACCGCGGTTTCACCTTCAGCAACCCGAAGGCCAGTGGTTCTTGTGGTTGCGGCACGTCATTCCAAGTTTGACCTATTTCCAGGTCTGACGTATTCCAAGTTTGACCGAGTCCAAGCCTGAGCGCCTCTACCCCCCGCGTAGAAGGCTCCCGATCGCCATGCTTCAGTTCGCCCTCGAAGTGCTCGCGGATCCAAGTGTCGATCATTTCACTCGACTCCATATCAAGCGGGATCCTGCGGTCTGTCCGACGACCCTTGAGATTCGATATCTCCGTGCGAGCCGACTGGTCCACCCCGACACCAATAACGATACGTCTGGACAGGCTGCCATCGAGGCTAGCGCCCTGCTCAACGAGGCTCAGCGCATCCTGGCCAAACCCTGGGAACGTTATCCCTATCTGGCCGAGCTCCTCGTTCCTGGCGTTATGGATGCGACGAAACAACTGGATCCGATATTTCTGATGGAAGCCATGGAACTCGGCGAGGAAGTCGAGGCTGCCCGCCAGCAGGCCGAAGCTCGCATCGAAAAGCAGTATGAAATCGAAGGCAAGCTCGTCGCCTACGCACACGAGATCGAAGAGCTGCTGCGCAGCGAAAACGACGACAAGGTCCGAAAGGCCGCCCGCCTCTGCCATGAGGCCAAGTACTACCAACGTGCGCTCGAGATCCTCAAGCGCGAGAAGCGTGACGGTATCCCCGACTGAGTTCGCATCGCTGGCCCGCCCCTGTCTCTCATGACGGATGCTCCTCACTCATGACTGAGACTCTCCGCTCCGATCACCGACAAACAAGCAGCATGGAACGCATTCTCGGCATCGATCTCGGCACGACCAATAGCCTGGCGGCGATCTACGGCCCCCTTCCCGACGCCCCCTCGAAACAGGCCCCTAGGGTGCTTCGAGACGCGGCCAACCGGGCCATGGTCCCCTCCTGCGTCGCCATCTTGCCCGACGGCAGCAGCATCGTCGGGCAGGAGGCCAAGGCCCTGGCACTCCAGCACCCCGAGCGAGTCATTCACTCGGTGAAGCGCCTCATCGGTCGCAGCCTCAGCGAAGTCCGAGTCGAAGCTGCGCGCCTGCCGTACCAGGTCGTTGAGGGCCCCGGCGGCCAAGCCCGCGTCCGCATCCCCCTCGACGGCAAGGACGGTCGCCCGCCCTTCAAGGATTACAGCCCTGAGGAAATCTCGGCCATGGTCCTCTCCGAAGTGCGCCGCCAGGCCATGGCCAGCCTCGGCGAGGATCAGAGCCAAGAGACCCAGAAGGTCGTCATCACGGTGCCCGCGTATTTTGACGAAGCTCAGCGCCAGGCCAGCAAGCGGGCCGCCGAGCTCGCAGGGCTTGAGGTCCTCAGGCTGGTCAACGAACCCACCGCTGCCTCCCTGGCCTACGGACTCGGCGAGACCCACGATGCGAGGATCCTCGTCTACGACCTGGGCGGCGGAACCTTCGACGTCTCGGTGCTGCGACTGCTCGACGGTGTCTTCCGCGTGCTCTCGACGCACGGCGACACCCAGCTGGGTGGCGACGACTTCGACCGCAAGATTCTCGAACGCTTGCTGAAGCGGATCAGCGAAGAAACCGGTGCCGAGCTCGACGAACGGCGAGACCTCTTTTCGACCCTGCGCCACTCGGCGGAAGGCATCAAATGCCGCCTCTCCGAGTCAGACCGGGCCGTGCTCGAAATCGCCAACGGCGACGGCACAAGCTTCGAGTTCGCGATGACCCGCGAGGACTTCGAGGCCGATATCGCCAGCGATCTCGAGCGCACCCTGCAGAGCGTTAAGCACGCTCTGCGCGATGCGGAACTCAAAGCCGAGGATATCGACGCCGTCGTCTTGGTCGGCGGATCCACCCGGATCCCGCGGGTTCGCGAGCTTTTACAGCAGGTCTTCGGCCAAAAACCGCAAACCCATGTCGATCCCGACCTAGCCGTCGCCTTAGGCGCGGCGGTGCAGGGCGCCATTATTTCTGGAGCCCAAGAAGACGTCCTGCTGCTCGACGTGATCCCCCTGTCTCTCGGCATCGAGACGGCAGGTGGAACGTTCAGCAAGCTCATCCTTCGTAACTCCACCGTGCCCTGCTCGGTCACCGAGGAGTTCAGCACCCAGGTCGAAAACCAAACGGGCGTCGACCTCAACATTTTTCAGGGTGAACGCGAGCTGGTCGCCGACTGCCGCATGATCGGCTCCTTCAAACTCACTGGCATTCCGCCCATGGCAGCCGGACTGCCACGGGTCGCCGTCACCTTCACCGTCGATGCCGACGGCATCCTGCGGGTCAGCGCCCGCGAGCTTCGCTCCGGCCAAACCGCGAGTGTCGAGGTCGTGCCGTCCTTAGGCCTATCCAAGGACGAGGTCGATGCGATCATCCGCGATTCCATCGAGAAGGCCGGCGAAGACTTCATGGCCAGAGAGATGCTCGAACTGCGCAACAAAGCCGAAATGGTGCTGCGCGGCACCAAAGTCGCCTTGGCCGAAGGCGGAGCCGCATTGGCTCCGGAACAAAGCTACGCGATCAACAAGGCCCTGAAGAAGGTCGAAAAGGCCCTAGAGAGCGGCGATGGACCTGAACTGCACCAGAGCCTAGATCGTCTGTCTTCCCTCACCATGCAGCTTGCCGACGACATGATCGGGGCAGCAGTAGCGAAGGCACTCCGAGGCGAGGAGAGCTAGCACCACGCAGCGATAACTGGGCAGTGGTGCAGCATTACTGGAAGAGGATTCCGGCTGCCCGAAGACGGCAGCAAGGAGCAATACGATGACTGTCGAGATTCACTGGCAGGGAGAAGAGAAGACCGTCACCGGCAAGCCCGGACAGAGCCTTCTCGAAATCGCCCACCAACACGGCATCGACCTCGATCATGCATGTGGCGGCGTCTGCGCCTGCTCCACCTGCCACGTCAAGGTCGAAGCGGGTAGCGAGCTGCTGAGTGAGCAGGAGGAAGACGAAGAGGATCAGCTCGATGACGCCCGCGACGTATCGCTACGCTCGCGCCTGGGCTGTCAAGCGAGGATCCTCGATGGCGCATGCGGCCGTATCGTCGTCAGCATTCCCAGCTGGAACGTCAACCTGGCTCGCGAGGCACCGCACTAACCTGAACTCGACCATCGAAACTCTCCAGCAGCCTGAGTTCGCTGGCCAACGAGTCGGCGATAAAGCAAAGCAGCGGTAGAGCATCACTGCTCTACCGCTGCTTTGCTTTGCCAGGCGAAACTTCGCCTGGCGCGACTCTGCCCATGGGCCGTTTAGAGATCGAAGATCAGGGTGAAGATCACGTTCGTCCCCAGTCCATTGCTCCCCGAGTCCATAACGCGGTAATCGGCATTGGCGATGTTCTCGACCGCCAAGGATGCCGTGACCTTCTCGTGGAGACGGGTCGATCCACGTAGGCCAAAGAGCAGGTACCCGGGCAAGCCATCCGGCGGCACCCGCTGCTGATCCCGGCGTTCGGCGGCGCTGTAATCGCTCTTGTCATGGCTCGCGACGATGGGCATGAAGAACTCAAAGCTGGTCTTCTTGCTTGGGTGCTGCCACCGGAAACCGATCTGGCCGCTGGCTGGCGGAACGCCCTTGGGATGCGCCTTACCGGCGTCGCCGCTGTCGTAGCTGTCGAGCTCCGAATCGACGTAGTCGACGTAGGCATAAGCCTCCCATTCGTTCAGGCCAAGGAAGTCCAGCGTGGTAGCGCCTTCAAGCTCCAGCCCCCAGAAGTAGCCATCCCCAGCATTGGCTTTGGTGACCTCAAGATCGCTTCCGATGGTGTTGCCGGTGGGGTAGCGCATGATCATGTCCTCCACCCACATGTAGTAGATGTTGCCACCGAGGCGCCGCAGGCCATCGTCATAGCGAGCCCCCACTTCGAGGGTCAGGTACTGCTCCGGGTCGAGATCGACCGTCGGCACCTCGATCTCGTTAGAGCGAGCAGCATCAAAGCGGGTCAGGTCAGCCATGTTCGGAGCGCGGAAGCTCTGGGCGAGAGAAGCCCAAACACGGGTCCGCTCTTCGGGTCGCCACATGATCTGCGCCGAGCCCACGAGACTGTTCCAGTCACGGTTGAAGGCGCTTGCCGGCACTGAGGTGCCGGACACAGCAACGGTATCAGCATCGGCCGCGTAGTAGCTATATCGCGCGCCCACCGTCGCCTCGAACTCCTCGCCAATCGGGGTGGTCCACTCGCCATAAAGCCCAAAGGACTGATAGGAGGCATCGTCGGCAACCGCGCCGCGATTACGCCTTTGGCGCAGCGAGCCATCGGCGTTGTATTCGACATAGCTGCTGCTGATTTCTTCGTGGTAGCCGTCGAAACCAAAGGCCACCTTGCCGTGGTCTTCGAGATCGAGGACGAAGCGTGCTGCTAGGCCAAACTGATCGACCTCGGCGGCAGTGATCCGGCGCCGTGAGTTCGAACGAATCCGGTTCTCCTCTTCTTCGAAGCGCTGATACGAGACGGTGTACTGTTGGCTCAGATCACCTTTGTCCATGTTCAGGCGCAGATACGCGAGATCGCGCTGCTGGCTATAGTCGCGCTGGAGATCGGAACCAGGCCTCGTGCTTCGCCAGGACTTGGAGTAAATCGTCGAGTGCATGCGTGGCGCATCGTCCCACTGAACATGCTGGAAACCAAAGCTCAGTAGGCTGTCCTCGTCGAGGGCATAGGCCAACTTGACGTCGCCGTCGTACTCGTCGTAGGCGGTTTCGTCTAGGCGCCCCATATCGGCACCGGCAATCACATCGCCAAAGTCCTTGTAGCTGATGCCAGCGTGCCAGCCGAACTGGCCCTTATGTCCCTTGCCCTGCAGACGCCCGATAAAGGAGTCCTCGGCAGAGGAGTAACGGAAGAGTAGGCGCGCATGCGTCGCACTATCTCCTTCCCAGGTACTCGGCATCCCCGGCCCCTGCGAGAGACCTTGGCCAACGCCGAAGGCAGCATCCGAACCCCACATCACCGAGCCCGGGCCGCGAACGATTTCGAGCCGGTCCAGAGAATAGGCATCGACCGTGTTCCAATACTCGACGTTGCCAGAACGCCAGATCGAGGTATTGATCCGGATCCCATCGACAAGCAGGAGGGTGCGGCGTCCGTTCTGGCCGCGAATCTTTGGAGACCCATGGGAATGGGTGGTCTTCTGGACCGAGACACCTGGCGTCTCTCGCATCGCCTCCGGCAAGGTCCGCACGAGACGCAGCTCATGCAGGTTCTCGCTGTCGTAGGCACTGGTCGAGCGCGGTAGCTCAAAGGCCGGACGGCCGTAACGCTGGGCAGTCACAACGATCGGACTCTGCCGCTTCGGCAGCTTCTCCGCCTTGTTCTTATCCTTTGCTGCCTGAGCTGGCGGAGCCTCCGGCTCCAGCTTCTGGCCTTTGGCAGCGAGGGTGAGAGGGAAAAGAAAGGTAGCGGCACTCAAGCCCAAAGCCTGGGCCAAGGGAAAAGACTTCATCTGAGCCTTTCGGGCAAGGAAGAAAGGGAGGAGGTAAGGATCCCGTAACAGGAAGCGCGCGGGCAACGCGCCCCTCTTTGCTGAGTTCAGGCTCAGCCCCAAAAAACTAACGAACCAGAAGATCCTTGGTAAAGCCTTCCCAGAGCTCGAAAACGAGTTGGTCTCCAGGGCGGTGGCTCCAGAGTCGCCCCTTTTCTCCCTGGTAAAGCCGCAGCACCCCCAAGGTCTTGGGCTTGGCCCCTGGCGCCCGCAGCCACTGCACCGTAATCGTGCGCTGCAAGCGCTCCGCCACCAGCTCGGCGGGCCGCGGCGACGCCAAGACCCTCTCAGCCTTGAGCAGCTGCAAGCGATCCCAGAGCCGCTCTTCGAAGTCCCGCGCCGGCTTGCCATGATGCTCCCAGCGCCCCTCGGCATTCTTCTCGTACACAAAGTCCTGCTTGCCTTCGCTCAGCACCACGCGGTTAGGCTGCTCACCGCGGTCGACCCGGAAGGCCACTCGCTCCACGTACTCTTGCCAGGGAGCAAACAAGGCCTGCTTGTTGACCTTGTCGAGGACAACGCAATAGTCCGCATCCTCAGGCTGGGCCAACCATTGGCCCTTGTCCTGGGCGAAGCGGATCTCCGTGATCTCGCCGCGCTGGCCAACAGGGGGAGAAAGCTGCACCACCAAGCTCGGCACGCTCAGGACCTTGAGGGCCGGCTTCGCCTGCTCCCCGACCAGAACCCTCTGCACTCGCATCGTCGCCAAGGCATCAAACAAGCGGGCGACGCTGGCGCTCTCGCTCCAGCCCTCACGCGGCTGCACCAGACGAAAACCCGGCTCGGGATGGAGTGAATCGAGAACCATCGGCACCCCGCTCTTCCCCTCCCCCTTGATCACGAGCTGCAAACGCTGGGTCTTCTTCGGATCGAAGGCCCAGAGCGTGCGGTCGACCAGCTCTTCGGCAGAGGCGAGCACCACCCGGGCAAAGCTCTCCATATCCAGGACCAGGACGACCTTGCGTCCATCGACCAGGGCATAACAACCCAGGCCAGCCTGGCGCCAGATCCGCACCCGCTCGCGGCCATAGTTGCCCAGGAGCTGGATCTCCAGCCAAGGCGGGCTATCGATGATCCATTCAGGAGTTCCCGTTATCGGAAGGAAGCGCTCCGCCCGTATCGATAACAGTCCAGAGAGCACGGCGCTGAGCCGCGCCGAATCACCAGGCGCCTGGATGGGTTCCACGATTTCCAAGCGCCCGTCGCCCTTGCGCACGAGCTTGATGCTCTGCTTGGCCTCCGGCCCTTCGATCCGCTTGAGCAGCAGTTCACGCAGCCCGGGAGCGCTGGCGTGAAAAACCAGCCGATTTCGCACCTCGTGCAGGTTGTGGTTGACCCCGACTTCCAGCCCTGAGGGGACCTTGTAAAGGTCGCCATCGATAAGCGCGAAGGACTGGGGGATTCCGCCACGGAACACGTCTTCACCGCCGAGCAGGATCGTCGTCCGCTCAGCCGCAGCACCAACCACGATTTTGCCCAGCGGCGTATCGAGTCCGGTTTCATTGAGCATCTTCGGCGTCAGCTCCGCCTTGGGGCTCACGAACTGCTTTTTGGCACTGGCCAGCGAGCCGAGGAGGTTATTCAGCAAGGCCATGCTGGCCTCGTCTTCGACTGGGTAGCTAAGGACCCAGCCCCGCGCGGCACTCTTGAAGTGGTATTCCTTGCTCCCGTCCTCGTTCCAGATCTGCAGGAAATCTGGAGGGCCGGGAAGCTTGGCGAGCAGCGGCGAGACTGTGGGAGGAAGCTCTCCAGGCCCATCTTGTTCCTGCTGGTCAGCCCAATAGTAGGCCACGCCGAGCACGAGCACGGCGAGGAGAAGCAGCGGCAGGGAACGCAGACTCATGCGCGACGCCTCCAGTAGACCAGGAAGAAGGCAAAGGCGAGGAAGGACAGCGGCACCACCCAAACAACGAGTAGCTTGACCCGCGAAACCTGCTGCGGCGACAGCTTGATCGACTCTGTGCGACGATAGCGCTCGGGAACATCGACCCGTGCCTCGCGCGAGGCCAACCAACTACAAAGCTCAAGGGCGAACTTGCTGTGCTGATCGATGAGTCCATCGCCATTGGCAAAGGCGATGGCGCTGATCAAGGCGATACGCCCCTTTCGTTCAGTTTCCCCGTCGACCACGATCGTCGCAGCAATCTGCTGCCGTCCCAAATCCTGTTCGCTCGTCGGCCGGTAATCCGGCCGCACGCCCCCGACATAGGCCTCGCCCCAGGTGTAGGGGTTACTGGTAATGAGATAAGTCCCCCGCACCCCCTTGGGCATCTTTTCCGCGAGACGCAGCCCCCGAGCTTGGGGGAAGGCTCCGACCATGCGGCGCTGGCGAAAGCTCTTGGTCACTGGGTGCACACGGCTCCAACCATCCTCGATCATGAGGAAGGAGCAGCGCGGATCCCCATAGCGAGGCGGCGCCGAGCCGGTGCTATCGGGGAGGCCGTTGAAGAGCTGCTGCTTGCCGAGCCTTAGGCCCAAAGGCTCAAGCAGGCTGCGTTGGCTCAGTGCTCGGCCGCCACGGCTCATGCCTGCCGTCATCAGCAGGCTGCCGCCACGGCGCACATAGCTCTGGATCAACGCAGCTTCACGCTCAGGGATAGGGAGCCGCGGCTGTAGCAGGATCAGCAGCCGGCAGTTCGCCGGGATTTCCTGGGCCGTCACCAAGCTGATGCGATGGTTGTCAAAACCATCCTCCATCAGGGCGCGCGCCAGACCAGCATAACCCGCCGCTGTCTGGTCGCTGGGGTCTCCAGCGAAGAAGTCTTTGACCCAATACGCACGCAAGTTTTCTTCCTCAAGCAGCATGCTCTTGAGCGCCGAGGCCAGGGCTTGCTCGCCCTTGAAACCGCGCAAAACGAACTGCGCCTGAGCCTGTCCCGGCATCCCCCCCGTATCCGGGGTATCGATGTCGGCCATGTCATGAATCAGATGTATGAGACGGGTTTTCTTGCCGATTTTGAGGGTCACGGTATCGGGCTGGCCGCCGGTCACTTCGACGCGCTCACCCGAGCTTTTGATGTCCCGGTAGATATCGTTGTGCCGCACCTTGATTTGCCGCCCACCGAGAAAGCGAATCCTCTCGATCAAGTCATAGGCCAGCGACTTGACCCTCGCATGGATACCGCCAGGATCCTTGGCCCCTTGATAGCTTTCAAAAAAGGTGTCGATCTCGAGCAGGTCCCCACTCTTGCGCAACTGAGCGACCAGGGCCTCAGTCTCGCCCCCCAGGGAGAACTTGGCCCCAGGGCTCAAATCGAAGGTCTTGCGCAGCGCCGGCTTGGTCAGCAGGAAGTTAAGCAGGGCCCAAATCAATACTGCGAAAAGCACGTTGAGTGCGACGACCAGCCCGATACCGAACCTGCGCCCAGCTCCGAATCCACCGCCTTGCTTGTTCTTATCTTTGCTCATGGGATCAGCGCCACTTGCGCGACTCGATCACGCGCGTCGTCAGGAACAAGAAGAGCCCCGTCGTCGAAATGTAGAACACCAGGTAACCGGTATCGACGAGCCCGCGGAAGAACCACTGGCCAAGCTGCTTGATCACGTAGAACTGATCGAGCAAGACCAGGCCGAAGCCCGAATCGACATCGAGCGCACGCACGTCGAGCTGCTGTGAAATCTCCTGGGGAGCGCGTAAGAGCGCAAAGGCGAAGATCATGCCCGCCAGTGAAGCCAGAAGCTGATTATCGGTCAGCGATGAAGTAAAGAGGCCAGCTGCGAGGATCAAGGAGCCGAGGGCAAAGAGCCCGATATAGGCGGCGCAAACCTGGCCCATCGGCATCGAAACACCAAGAAAGCTATCCATCTGCAAGATGAGCAATAAGGTCAGAGTCGGTAACCAGAGCAGGACAAAGAAGAGCCAGCTCGCTAGCCATTTACCGAATACGACCTCGAAGTCGCGCACCGGCGCGGTCATCAGGTGCTCAAGGGAGCCGGTGCGCTTCTCCTCAGCAAAAGCCCGCATGGTCAGAATCGGCGGCACCAGTACGATCGCAAACTGCGTCGAAGCACTGGCCAAATACCCCATGGCAAAGCTCTCGCTGTCCCCGCCAACCTCTTTGAAATAGGACGCGAGCTGGTAGACCTCGAAGCCGCGGAAAAGAAAGAAGAGAAAGAGGATCACCCAGGAGATCGGGCTCACAAGCAGGGCAAAGAACTCGCGACGGGTGATGATCCAGAGCTGCCGCTTGGGGGCCTTGAGCGTGGGAAGCTGGGCCGTCATGCCGCCGCCTCCTCGCCTTCGGCCGCGTCATTGGCAGCGCCGTCCACAGCGCCGTCGATGCGTCCTTCGGTCAGCTGGAAGAAGATCTCCTCGAGGCTGGGCTCCTCGACCTGCAAGGCTCGCCACTCGATCCCGGCCGCACGCACCCGCGCCGCCAGCGCTTCCTGCAGCGCCTTCATGTCTTGCTGCGGCGCAAGCACCGCACGCAGAGAGCACCAGTCCCCATCCATCGAGATTCCCGGCTCTCCCATCCCCTGGATCTCGGCGAAGAGGGCCCGACCGCGTTCGGCATCGCAGCGCAGCTCCAGCAAGAGCTGACGCTGGGCAAGATCCTGACGCAGCTCACCCAGCGAGCCGTCGGCGCGAAGCCGCCCTTCGTGGATCAGGATGATGCGATCGCAGACCGCCTCGATATCCGCAAGGATGTGGCTCGACATCAATATCGTGTGTTCACCACGCAGCTCGCGAATGCTCTCACGCACGCGCTTGCGCTGGTTGGGGTCGAGACCGGAGGTCGGTTCGTCGAGGATCAAGAGCGGTGGGTCGGAGACGAGAGCATCCGCCAGGCCAACGCGCTGGCGATAACCACGCGAGACATGGCCGACCAGCTTGCGCCGCATTTCAAGGACACCGGCACGCTCCATCGCCGAGCCGACCCGCGCCTTACTCTCGCTCCTGGGAACCCCCTTGAGCCGGGCGCGGAAGCGCAAGTATTCCTCGACGCGCATATCCGGATAAATCGGCACGTTCTCAGGCAAATAGCCGAGCCCCGAGCGCACGAGCAAGGAGTCGGTCAGGACATCTCGATCGAAAACCCGGACCTGCCCCGAGGTGGCGGAGTGGTAGCCGGTAAGCACCCGAATCGTCGTCGTCTTGCCAGCGCCATTGGGCCCCAGGAAGCCGACGATCTCCCCCGGTTCGATACGGAAACTGAGTTCGTCGACGGCGCGGAAGGCCCCATAGGCCTTGACGAGTTGCTGAACCTCGATCATGGCAGGGAATCTAGCGGCAAGGGCAGCGTGATTCGCCTGTGCACGCCAAGCGATCCCTCCACTCTGGCTACGTTTCGGCGCATTCACCGCAGAAATACGCCCTCCAGCCTCTGGCCTGGGGCGGCATCCAGCCCAGGCTCTCCGCTATGAAGCAGCATTCCATCGCAGTTGCCGCGGCCGTCACCGCGCTCTCTCTCGTGTCTCTGCCCGCGCAGAACACGCCCCAGGCCGAGCCTTCGGCCAGCTCACATACATCCACAGCTCCGCAGCTCGTCGACGAGCTGCCCAATGGCGTCAAGTTCGTGATCGAGGAACGCCACAACGCGCCGGTCGTCCAGGTCCTCGCCTATATGAAGATCGGCTCGATGTACGAGGGCGAGTACCTCGGCAGCGGCCTCTCGCACTACATGGAGCACATCGTCCACGGCGGCAGCACCCGTCGCCAGGTCAAGACTCCCGAGGGCATGGTGTGGAAGGGCCGAACGGAAGAGGAGACAAAGAAGATCCTCGACTCGATCGGCGGCTACACCAATGCCAAGACCTCGCTCAACTACACCCAGTACTTCGTCACCACCAAGGGTGAGATGGCCGGAACCGCCATCGACCTGATCGCCGACTGGCTACAAAACTGCCAGTTCGATAAGCGCGAAGTCCGCCGTGAGCAGGGCGTGGTCCAGCAGGAACTCCTGCGCAACCTGGATAACGCCGGGCGCTTCCGCAGCACGCTCTACATGGAGACGATGTTCCAGGCCCACCCGACCCGCGTGCCGGTGATCGGCTACCAGGACTGCATCCAGCGCCTGACCCGGGACGACATGATGACGTTCTACCACCGGCATTACATGCCGCAGAACTGCGTCGTCTCCATCGTCGGCGACATCGATCGCTTCGAAATCAAGAAGCTCATCGAGAAGCACTTCGGCAACTGGAAGCGCAAGAACCGCGAACCCATCATCCTCCCCGAGGAGCCGCAGCAGGTCGCGCCGCGCTGGGTGGAGAAGAGCCACGGCTCGACGAAGACCTGCCAAGTGCTCTTCGGCGTGCCGACGATTCCGCTGCGCCATCCTGACCTCTACGCCTTGGACATGATGTCCAATGTCCTCGGTCTCGGCGCCGCTGCGCGTCTACCCCGCAAGTTCGAGCATGACCCCAGCTCCCAGCTGCACGCAACGGGCATCGGCACCAGCAACTTGACCCCCAGCTATGGCTGTGGGCGCTTCACCTGTGGTTTCACCACCGACAGCCCAGAGGAGGCTCGCAAGCTGGTCCACGAAACCTGGGCCGAGATCAAGAAGCTCCAGAACGAGCTTGTGTCCCAGGCTGAGATCGACCGCGCCCTCAAGGTCCTGACCAAGTACCACCACATGGGCCGGGCGAAGGTCGACGATCGAGCCGAACAGCTGGCCAGCAACCTCGCTTGGCTTGCCGACCCCAACTTCGATGATCGCTATCTCGAGAACATCCAAAAGGTCAGCGCCGAAGACATTCGGGCAATGGCGCGCAAGTATCTCGACGACAACAAGCTCACGGTCACCATCGTGACTCCGCCGCAGCCCGAGGCCACGGCCAAGCGCAGCCAGGACATCGACAAGGTTGGCGAGGTCAAGCGAGTCAAGCTGGACAACGGCCTGACCCTGCTGCTCAAGCGCGTGCCGGGCTACGGCATGGTCGACGTCTCCGCCGCCTTCGGCGGTGGCGTGATCCACGAAGACGAGTCGAACAACGGCGCCTTCTTCCTGATGGGAAACACCTTCTGGCGTGGCACCAAGAAGCGCAGCTTCGGCCAGCTGATGCAGACCATGGACCAGCTCGGCATGGAGCTGGATGCCGAGTCCCACAACAACGTCTACTTCGTGCGCATGAAGTGCCTCGCCAATGACCTAGAGCCGGCCTTCGGCGTCATGGGCGAAGTCATCCTCGAGCCGGCCATCGACCCGCAATGGGTCATGCGCCTCAAGAGCATCCTCTTGCAGCGGGTTCTGCCGAACCAGGACGTGCAGGCAGAGGCGATGATGGAAAAGGCCACACGCAGCACGCTCTACGAGAAGAGCCCCTATCGCCTGCAGCGCTTCGGGACCAAGGAGAGCATCAACAAGCTGAGCGCCGCGGACATCCGCAAGCTCTACGAGACCTACACCCGCCCGAACAACTGCGTGCTGGCGGTCTACGGAGATATCGACGTCGAGAAGACGACGGCCCTGGTCAAGAAGACCTTCGCCTCCTGGCAGCCTGGAGAGATCCCGGCGAAGAAGTCCTGCACCGAGCCCTTCCCCGAACAGGACCGCACCATCGAGCTAACCAACAAGCAAATCCGCACCAACTACCGCATCGCTTGGCGCGCCTATGCTCGCCAGGACAAGCAGGCTCGTTATGCCATGTCCGTGCTGACGACAATCATCGGCGGCGGCGGCTGGCTGCATCAGCGTCTGCGCGGCGGCGAGGCCGAGTATGTCTACGCCGTCAGCGCCCGCTCCTACCCCGGAGACCTGGCCGGGCACTTCTTCATCGAGACCGACTTCAGGCCCGAAGACGAAGCCGCTGTCATCAAGATCATAGCTGGCGTGATCAAAGATGCCTGCGACGGCAAGTTCACCGACGAAGAGCTGGAGCTCGCCAAGACCCAGGTCCAGTGCTACGACGCCCTCGGCAAGATGGAGAACAGCTCGGTGGCACGGGGCGACGCCCTGAGCGAACTCTTCGGCGAAGGCTACGACAGCGAAAAGGCCTTCTACGCCGGCATGGCCAAGGTCACCCGCGAAGACGTGATCAAGGCGGCGAAGGGGATCTTCACGACCCCGGCCCTGCGCATCTTCGTCCGGCCGAAAAAGTAAGCCCCTAGCAGCCAGCGCGGCTGCAAGGGCCGCGCCCGCCGCCCATAGACGGCGAAGCCTTGCATGACGCCAGGCTTCGCCGTCTGCTTTTAGCATGCTTAGTTCCCAGCTCGCAGCTGTCCTGCTCGGCTTCTTCGCCCTCTCCTCGGCAGCGCTGCAAGAGCAAGCGCAGTCCTCACGGCTCAGCTTCAAGCTGGGCGACGACCAAATACGGATCCCCGCTCCGACGAGTTTCCTCCTCGCGCCACCCGAGATGGAAGCCTTCGTCAAAGCCGTCGAGAACGGTCTCCCCGCCACTCACCGACAGCTCGCCCTCTTTCTTTACTCAGGCGATATCGAAAAGCTGCGCAAGGGCCAGAAGCCCAGCGCCGAGACCTTGTTCTCGGTGCAGAGCCTGCGCTCTATGGAGAACAAGCGCATCAGCCGCCAGCACTTCGCAGAGATACGCAGCGGAATCCGCCAGCAAGTCGGCATACTCGACAAGGCCCTGCTCGAAGAAGCCCAGGCCAAGGAGAGCGAGGCTTCGCAGCGAATCACCAGCATCCACACCCTGCCTCCCCACCTAGACGAGAGCGACGCCATCTCGATCGCCCAGCTCTTCAGCTTCGAGCTTGAGTCTGGGGGGCAAAAAGCGAAGCTCGTCAACGCTGAGATCCTCACCGTCTGCAACGTCGGCGGGGTCGTGCTCCACCTCAAGCATTGCTGCCCAGAGTCGGAGCTGGAGCTCGGCAAAAGGCGAAGCATCGCCTGGACCAAGGCCATACTCGCCGCCAACCCCAAGCCCCCGGAGCAGTCCAGCGGACTCGGCCTAAGCCTCATGACCAGGATCATCGGCTTCTGCCTGATCGCCGCCCTGCTTGCAGGCGCCGGGATCTTCCTCTTCCATCGGCGTTCTTGACCAAGCGCTTCTCCGCATCGTCTACTGCTCGGACTACCCTCTCCTTTCACTCTCCCAATCCCCCCTCTGGAGGAAGTCGAAATGCGATTGACCTCGATCGCCGTCGCCCTTACCTGCACGGTCTCTCTATTAGCCCAGAACAAGCCCTGCGCCTCTCTGAACGACAACAACAGCAACGTTTCTACGGCCATCACCCAGCGCTCCTTCACCGGCCCAAACACCTGGGCATGGCGCTACGTCTCCCCGAAACCACAGGCCGCCCTCGGGCTCCGCATCTTCACCAAAAACCGCTACTTCAGCGGCTTCATGACTCTTGAGATCTGGAGCGAGAACAGCAGCAGCCAACTGCCCGGCAAGATGCTCCAAAGCGGAACCTGGCGCTTCGAGAGGGAAAACATCGCCAAGTGGCAGGGTGCCAGATTCAGCGGCTCCGTCCTCCTGCGACCGAAGCAGGCCTATTGGTTCGTGTGGCGCGAGCCGGGCTTCTCAACGATGCCCACCGAGCCCAGTGGCGTAACGATGACCAAAGCCGTCGTTCGCTCCGGATCCTCCTGGAGGCCGGCGCGCTCGACCGCGCTCAAGTGGCGCCTGTTCTGCAGCCCCCTCAATACCGTCGGCACCCAGGCCTACGGCAGCTCCTGCGCTGGCTCGAACAAGCGCTTCCCTGCCTTGTTCAACAACGAAGCACCCAAGCTCGGCAACGCCAGCTTCCGACTCGAGGCCAGTGGCCTACCCAGCGGCGCGGCAGTCATTTGGATCCTCGGTGCCCAGCCATTGTTCAAGAGCATCCTCCTGCCCGGCACCGCGCGATGCTGGCTGAACACCGACATCGCCGTCCTCATTCCCGGGATCGCCGGGACGGGCAACGTCCAGGCGCGCAGCGCGGCAGGTCACTGCTACCTGCCACTCCCCATTCGCAATTCACCGCCCCTGCGTGGCCTCTACCTGGGCGCCCAGGTCACGGCCATAGATAAGGGAATGACGACAAGCTTGCCGATGGTCTTCACCAACGGCATGCGCTGCACGGTGCAGTAGCGCTTAGCTGCAGAAGCGCCAAGCTGAGCGATTGGTAGTGAGTCCCGCGAGCCGCTCCCTCAGGAGCGGCCGATGAATTCCTCGAGATCCAGGCAGAGCTCTTCGAGCCCATACTCCGGCACCGTGATGCAGCGATAGACGATCTCTTCGAGACCATCAGGCGTCTTCGGGTTCAGGACGTGCGGCGGGGCGTAGCTCAGGAAGTAGCTGAGTGACAAGCGAATCGTCTCGCCCTTGCACTTCTGCCCCGCGTACTTCCACGGCACCTCTTCGAAGGGCAGGGTGCCGGTCAGGATCTCATAGATCATGATCCCGATGGCCATCACGTCAGCCTTGGCATCGTTGAGAAGCAAGGGGTTGTAGTAGGGCGTCGTCGAGAAGAGATCGCCCTCGGGGCTGCGGATGGCTGGATCGATCATCACGATCTTGCCAGAAGGCTTGACCACCAAGTTCTCCGGTTTGAGATCGCCGTGGCACTTGAGTGCGCCCTCGCTGCGTAGCTCGATCAAGGCCCGAACCACCGCGAGGAACCAGTTGAGATGGATGCCCTCAAGGTTGCGAATCTTCTCGCGCAGGGTCTTGCCGCGAACGTGTTCGGTCGCGAGCACCGGGCGACCTTCGTGCTCGATCAATGCCCGCAGCTTGACGACATGCGGCGAGACGACACGACCAAGGAGTTCCGCCTCCCGGCGTAGCGAGTCATCGATCTCCTTGCTGTTCAGGAAATCGACCCGAGCTCCCTCGGGACTCACGAGCACCGCCTCCCCCGGTGTCTCGTCCGGACTAATCCCTTGTTCAGATCGTCTGGCCGTAACCTCGAGGAGCCGAGTAACGTATGGGCCACCTCCAGCCATACTGCCGAACTTGAGTGCCGCCTTTTCCTTCGTTTCCGGGCGTTCCCCCAAATAGACGTAAGAGAAGCCGCCTCGACCCAGGAATCGCTGGATCTGATAGCCCCCTACGACTTCACCGATGGCGAGCTTGTTCATGCGTTCCGTTTCTCGTGCCGCTCAGGGCACGCCCCCCCTCCTGACAGGCGATTTCATCGGGGCCACAGATCAAGAAATTGAGACTGCGCCGATCGTGAATTGTGCACGTCAGCAAAGCATCGATGGCAGCGCCCGATCCTGGACCCCAGCCAGGATTTTCAGCGCAACTTGTTTTTGGACAGTGGTTTCCGAGCACTGCCAAGAACGGGACAGAGCCGCGACGCGGCTCATCGTCAGGGCCTTGCTCCCGATGATCCTGGCCCTACTCCCCGCCTGTGGTGGCGGCGGCAGCGCTGGCGGCGGCGGCGGCTCCCCCCTGGCCCCCACCCTGATGAGCGCTGTCGTGAGCGACGCAACCCCGCAGAGCGGAGACCGTCTGACCCTGAACTTCAGCGCAGATATCACCCTGGCAGCGAACGCCATCCTCAATGACCAGGACCTGGTTTTCTCGGGGCCAGGCAGCGTGGGGAGCGTCCAGGGGGCGCCCAGCCTGATCCACTCCCGGGCCCTGCAGCTGAGCCTCGGCGCTGGCGTCAATCTCAGCCCAGGGACGACAAAGATCGCACTGGCAACGACTCAGGACATCGTCCTCGACGCCAGCGGCAAGCTGCTACGCAGCTCAAGCCAGGTGACGATCCAAGGCTCAGACGGCAACCGTCCCAGCGTGTCGCTGCTGACCGCGAACGGGGTGATGAACTTACTCAACGGCAACGGCAGCGCTGGCGGCAAACTGCTACTGCCGCGCAACGGCTTCTCCATCGATGCCGAATACAGCGACCCCAGCTCGGCGATCGACAGCAGCAAAATCTACCTGAGCGCAGACAGGCCCGTCTTCGTAGGCGGCTCGCAGCGAAGCCCCGGAAGCAACCTGGCAACCCTGCTCAGCGGCACCGTCACTGCGACAAGCGCCAGCTGGAGCTTTGGCTCTATGGACTCGCTTCCCATCGGCGACACAACCTTGACCCTGACCGTGGCCGACAGCAGCGGCGAGGTCTCGACACCGCAAAGCCTGACCGTGCAGAGCCTGGACCCCAGCCATCAGCTCCGCCCCTTCGAGAGCGGACAGATTTGGTATCTCGATACCACTCGCGATCTTGATAGCTATTCGCTGTCCGGGACGACGATCAGCATCGCGGCACCGGCGACCCCCAACAGCATCCCCGACTTCCTCGAAGAACTCCGCATCCTCGGCCTGCGCTCCGACGCACCGGCCAGCAATGTCAGCGGCGGCAAAAACTCCAACGAGGTCGTCCTCGATCTCCTGAAAGCCGAGATGCTGAAACAGCTAGGGCTGCTCTACTCGGGGGTCAACGTGAGCTTCACCTTCAACTCGCCGGGCAGCTTTCCCAGCGGCCAGGTCACGGTCCCCTATGCCCGCCAATCATGGTCAAAGATCGCGATCGGCAGCAATCCGCTGACCAAGAGCAGCGGATCATCGACGACGCCCGACAGCAGTCCCCTAGGCCTCGCCTTCTACGACGCCAACAACAACAGCCAAGAGGACAACAGCGGCGAGAACATCACCGGGCTCGGACAAACACGCCTCGGGATCATGCCTCTGGTCCTGATCTCTTTCGCCATCAACTCCGGGCCCAACACCTTCACCCTCACCTTCAACCCCTTCATCAAGAACCGCGGCACCCCCATCGGAGAGGATGCCGGAGATCGCGCTAGGCTGCAGAGCATCCTCTCGAATGCCACGCCGAGCGATTCCCGCGAAACCCAGATCAGCAAGGCCATCAAGGCCTGGGCCCGTTTCCTCGCGGTCGTCGCCGCACACGAGTGTGGACATTCGATGGGCCTGGTCGCCGACGGTGCCCAGCCCAGGGGGCTCTTCGGCGGCATGAGCTTTGACAGTGGCAAAGCGGGCGCCACCGGACACATTCGATTCGCCAGTGGCCAGGTCTTCCCCAACGGCGCCCAAGAGATCATGGAGCCCGAGATCGACTATGAGCGGGCGCAGGCCACCGCGACCGGATTCAATGCGCTCTTCGCCAGCTACCTGCGGGAGCGTGGACTCTACAACCCCGCCCTCCCAAGTAAGCTCCGCCCTCGCGAGGATACTCCCCCACTCCTCTCCGCCAATCTCGATCAGCCGGTGCGCTACGACCTCGCCTGGCGAGACGCGACCCAAGTCGCCATCGCGCGCGTGCGACGGGTCGGGCTGGGTCACGAGCTTCGCGTCGAACGCTTCCTCAAAGGCGAGGGGCAGAGGCGCATACGGCTACTTTCGCTTGATCGGACCGGAGCGCACGAGCGTGTCTTCGTCAGCAAAGAGCCCTGGCTCGTCTTCCTACGCCAGAGCGGCGAGAGAGCCATGCTCTTGCAGAACCCCGGCGTCCAAACCCGTATCGTCGATGCCCAGCACCAGGCCGTCCTCATCCGTAGCCTTGAGCGCATCGCCGCGCTTCAGCTGAGCGAGCCATCCCAGCTCGGCCACGAAACCGCCCTGCTGCTCCAAACGGCAAACGCCCTTCCCGGGCGCTACGCCGCTTGCGCCAGCGCGCTCTTGGCTGCTGTTCTGAGCCGACCCGAAGCACGCGCACAGGTTTCGCTGGCAGAGGGACAAGAGATGGCCAGACGCGCCGGAGAAGCCAGCGAAGCGCCAGCCCTGCGCCGGCTCTTCCTCAGCCTCGCCGTCGAGGCGGCTCCGAGCGCAGCTCTCTTGGCTCTTCGCTCCCAGCTACGCGGAGAGGATGCTCCACGCTATGCCCGCCACTGCGCCGCGGCGCTGAGCTGCCTACTGCCGGGACGAGAAATCGAGTTCCTAAAGCAGCAGCTGGACGCTGCCAGCCCAGCACGCATCCAAGCCGTGCGCAGCGCCATGCAGGAACTCGGCAGCAAGGACGCGCTTCGGGCACTGGAACATCTAGGCAGCGGGAGATAGCTCTCAGCAGCACTCCAGCCATTCCCAGGGCTGCCTAGCGGGCAGCTGGGGGCATCGAGAGCATGCTCCCCTGCCCCCGATCAGCGGCCTACCCAGCTATCGGGAGCCTTCATCGCTTGCCGAACCATCGGCAGCACGGCTCAGCCGCATCACCCCATTGGCCAGGATCGCCAAGCCAATGCTCGCGAGGATGAGCCCAAAGGCCAGCGGCTCAGGCCGTGCCCACACCGAGACCAAGCCAATCACCGTCAGCACGAGCCCAGGGCGCAGGCCGCGAACGAGGCTGGCACAGTGTGCCGCCCCCAGACCAAGAAAGCTCGCGAGCTGAACGAGGACGATACTGCCGACTATCGCATGCCCGACGAGCACCAGGGGCTCTTGGGCGAAGCCGTGCAGTTGTGGGCCATGCTCCGGCCCCAGCCAGGGAAAGCTGCACGCGACACCATAGGCAATACCGCCATAGAGGGTGAGGCGCTGATCGTTGCTCAGGCGCGGCCCGGATTCCGTTGCCAAGAAAGCTCTCCCAAAACCGCCCAGCATCGGGGCCAGGCCCGCTCAACGCAATTTGGCGGCGGGAGCTAGCTGCTTCTGCAGCCAGTCCCGCGCCTAGCGACGCTGCGCGGCGGGCGGAAGCTGCTTCTGCAGCCAGTCCCGCGCTTGTCGACGCTGCGCGGCGGGCGGAAGCTGCTTCTGCAGCCAGTCCCGCGCTTGTCGGCGCTGCCCGGGGCTGTCCAGCGGCATAGCCCAGGCCAGCCGCTTCGCGGCCAGCTTGGCGAAATCCAGTCCATTCCCGACATAGCGCCCACGCATCTGCCGCGCCGGAGGAAGCACCCGGTGCAGGGTCTCCTTGCGCCAGGAAATCAGCAGCTCAAGGGTCTCGGGAGCCCCGGAGGCGAGCTGCAAGCGGGTCACGAAGTCGATACCGCCCTGGCCGCGCAGTAGCTGCACCCGAAACTCGGGACCCAGCGGCAGGACCAGGGGCTCGCCTTTTCTCGCCAAGTAGCGCCGCGGCTTCTTGGCCTCCTTGCTGAGCAGGAGCTGGCTCGTCGCCTCCGCCACGGCCACGACATGCTTGCGCGAAAGCGGATACTGCGCGCTGCGCAGCGGCATGATCTCGGCGAGCTTGTAGTTGCTGGCCTGCCAGAGTTGGCCGATGAAGTGCAAGCGACTGCGCCGACTGGCGCCGTCGTTGACGAGCAGCGGCCGCAGCAGCAGCCAGGGTCCAAAGCGGCTCAGCTCAAGGACGGAGCGTCCGCCCTCACAGAGGTAGTAGCGAGCCCCCTCGAAGGGACGCGCGCGCAGACGGCGGATCTGAGCCCGGCCATTGCGCAGCAACAACTCGCTCGTCCCACCATCGACGAGTTCGACCAGCTGGAGCCGGCGCCCCCGACCAGGCACAAAGCGCAGCTCGGAGCCATCCAGAAAGCGCAAGGCGAAGCCGAAGGGCGCTGCAGCGGTCAAGGGTCGGCCCTGGGCCAGGAAGCGCCCCTTCGCATCGATGGCCAGCTCGGGGGCACCGGGGTGGCGCAGGCGAACCCCATCACCACTCAGCTCGACCTCCACCCCACCTGGACTGCGCAGGCGGTAGCGGCCGATGCGCTGCAGCCCTTCCTTGCCCCGGACCAGCCCGGGACCAAGGCCAAGCGCCTCGGCGCTGAGCGGTGCCTGGGCATCGGCGCTGAGCGTCGGCCAGAGAGAAAGCTCCAACCGCGCAGTGTCTCGACTTTGGGCCGAGACAGAGGCAGCAAGCGGGAGCAGGCACAAAAGGAGGGGAAGGGACGCTCGCATGGGAGCTTCATCGACGCCCCAGCCGTCCCGGATGAACAATTCTGCCTTCGCTGTGGGCGGCGCCAGGACGCGGCGAAGTCCAGGCGCCAGGAGCCCCCAGCATCAGGAGCCCCCAACGTCAAACGAGCAGCCTCACTGCGGCAGCGGATACTTCTCCGCCATCGCCGCGATCTGCGCCGAGACCTCCGGCAGCTCGCTCTCGCCCTTGGTCACCAGGCGATCGATGCACTCCGCCAGCTTCCCGATGCCATCCACATCCATGCCGCGGGTCGTAACCGCCGGGGTGCCCAGGCGAAGGCCGCTGGTCTCCTGCGCCGGACGCGGATCGCCGGGGATCAGGTTCTTGTTGACCACCAGGTTGGCCTTGCGGCAGCGCTCTTCGACCTCGGCGCCACTGAGCCCCTTGGGACGCAGGTCGACGAGGATCAGGTGGGTATCCGTGCCTCCGGTCACCAGCTCGTAGCCATAGCCGAGCATCGCCTCGCCCAGCGCCTTGGCGTTGGCCGCGACCTGCTCCTGGTAGGCCTTGAACTCCGGCTGCAGCGCATCCCCGAAGGCGATGGCCTTGCCGGCGATCGCATGCAGGAAGGGGCCACCCTGCCCGCCGGGGAAGACCGAGCTATTGACCTTCTTCTTGCGCTCTTCGTCGCAGAGGATCATGCCGCCGCGGGGGCCGCGCAGGGTCTTATGCGTGGTCATCGTGATCAGCTGCGCATGCCCCACCGGCGAAGGGATCACGCCAGCAGCAATCATGCCCGCCGGGTGGGCGATATCGGCCATGAACACGGCCCCCACCTCGTCGGCGATCGTGCGGAAGCGCGCCCAGTCGATGAGACGCGGGTAGGCGCTGCCGCCAGCAACGATGACCTTGGGCTTGTGCTCTTTGGCCAGGCGCTCCACCTCTTCGTAATCAATTAGCCCCGTGCTCTCGTCGAGGCCGTAGTGCTTGACGTCGAAGAGCTTGCCGGTGTGGTTGACCTTGTAGCCGTGGCTCAGGTGGCCACCGGCGTTCAGGGACATCGCCACCATCGGATCGCCGGGCTTCATGACCGCGAGGTAGGCCGCGATATTGGCCTGGGTGCCCGAGTGCGGCTGCACATTGGCCCAATCAACGCCAAAGAGCTTGCGCGCGCGATCGCGGGCGAGGCGCTCGATCTCGTCGCCGACCTCGCAGCCGCCGTAGTAACGGCGCCCCGGATAACCTTCGGCGTATTTGTCGGTCAGCACCGACGCGAGGGCCTCGCGCACGGCCCCGGAGCTGTGGTTCTCAGACGCGATCAGCGTCAGACACTTGGACTGGCGATCATGCTCCTTGGCCAGCAGATCAAAAACGTCCTGATTGTGGGCGGCTGGACTCATCTCATGCCTCGATTAGGTGGGCAGCGGTGGATAGGGCAGCGTAGGAAAAACACTGACGGCGCAAGCGCCGCACAGGATGCGCTGGTTTAGCATCCTCCGATGCTGCCTTCCAGACAGCCGAGGCACTTGTAGCAGGCGCTCCCTCCCCAGAGAGGGAGTTTCAGGCTTGTCGACCGTTCCCCCCCGAGTGCTCTGAGGCTATTTCTGGGCACCTATTCCACGGCCTGCCGCCAGCCCTGCTGCGCCCCCCCGGACCCGCTGAGGATTTCGATGCCCCCCAGCCAGCGCCAAGTCACCACCTTCCTCGCCTTGCTTGGGAGCTTGCTTCTCCTGCCCGCTTGCGGCGGCGAGGCGAGCGAGTTCGAAGGATCTCTACTTCGCAAGGAAAGCGGCGGCGGCATCGGCATCCGCCACAATGACTGGATCGCCCTCTCCGAGACCTACTACCGCTTCGGCAAGCTCTGGCACGGCGACACCGCGAGCAAGGTCTTTCGGGTCAAGAACCGGGCAAAGCAGAACATCCGCCTGGTCGGCATCCGCAACGCCTGCACCTGCGCCGGCGTCGAACTGGGCATCGTCGGCAAGGACGGCAAGGCGGTGGCGCGCGAGATCCATCAGCCTCCGGTCTACCGCGACGGCGGCCCGATGATCACCTGGCTAAGGCCCGGCGAAATCCTCACCGCCAAGGTCCTCGTTGACTCGACAACGCTGGCGCCCAAAGACCACAAGGAGAAGGGGGACACCACCCTCGTGTTCCAGCCGCAAGAGGCCGGCACCGTGCGCTTCGCCTACGACATCGACATTCGCTCTCGCATCGTCGTAGCCCCAGCTCCGGCGATTGCCCTCGAGCCGGTCTCCAAATACCAGCGCCAACTCCTACGGCTCGAACTCTCCCCTGGAGAGGGACTGCCTCCCTTCGCCATCAACAAGATCGACGGCATCGACAAACAGGTCACGATCGAAAAGATCAAGGCGCTGCAGCCAAACTCGCACTACTACTTGGTCGAACTCGGCCCCTTCGACAGCGTCGGCCCAGTCCAGAAGGAACTGGCCTTCCACACCGACCTAGCGAGCGACAAGGGCGAAAAGCCCTACGTCGCCCACGTCAAACTCGCAGGCTTCATCGTGCCGACGCTGATGATGACCCCCTCCGCGCGGCTCGACTTCGGGCGCTTCGATTTCGACGACAAGAAGAGCAACTTCATTACGGTGAAATACCTGCGTCCGGAATACGACCCCGAGCTGCGCCTGGATGGTCTTGTCGTGAGCGACCCATCCAACGAAGACCTATCCAAGCACTTTTCGGCGCGGCTCAAGAAAGATCTCGCTCCCAGCTGGACGATCTATTTGGAATATGACGGGGGCCTCGGCCAGACCCCGGTCCGGCGCTTCAGCGGCAAGCTGCTGCTGCGCAGCAGGGACCCCGATCACAAGGCTACCTGGATCCCGTTCACCGGTTTCAGACGAGACCGCAGCAAGTGAAGTCGAGCCCTGAAGGAATCGTGACAAGCAGCCGCCACGAGAAGGCCATCTCCAGCAACTGCGAGAAAGAGCATGCTCTCTTGCTCGTATTGCGTTTCGTGCTGCCTCTGCTCCTGCTTCCCCTGCTGGTGCTCTGCACGCCAAGCGAGGAAGAGGCAAGCACCGGCCAGGAAGCCAGCAGCCCACCGAGCCAGCCGCTCCCCGAGCAAGAGCCCGACGGCCGCGGCCCTCTGCGCCTGATGCTGAGCTGCTATATGGATGGGCACCTTGAGCCCTGCGGCTGTGCCTCCGCCCAGTCCGGTGGCCTCGACCGCCGCGCCTTCTGGCTGAACTCTCACAAGGCCAGCTACGACACCCTGCTCGAAGGCGGCAACCTCGTGTCCGGGCACACACCCTTCGAAGAACTCAAGCTCATGACCATCCTCCAGGTCCTCGGCTCCAACATGGGCTATCCGCTTTTGCCCCTGGGCCACACCGACCTCGAGCTGGGCGCCGAACTGCTGCTGGACTTCGACGAGGCCTTCGGCCCTCCCTTCATCGCCACCGACCTCCGCGACAAGGAGGGGAAGCCTCCGTTCAAGACCTTCGGCATCGTCAAGGCTGGCAGCAAGGAGGGCTACAAGCTCCTGGTCATGAGCCTCATCGGCCACCTCGACGGGGAGAAGCCCAAGAAAGAAGGGCTCAGCCTGCAGGCCCCACGCGAGGCCATCGCCCAGGCCCTGCATGCCGCAGGCAAGCGTGGCGAGAACTACGACCTGGCTGTGGTCTTCAGTAACTCCGGAGGCGCGCGCCTCGGCCGCGAGCTGGCACGCACCGTGCCCGGCCTCGACCTGGTGCTCTGCACCGACAGCCCCGAGGACAATGCCCAAAGCAAGTACGAGAGCTTTGCGTTGCGGCACGAAGACGGCAGCCGGCGCATCCAGCGGGTCCTCTTCGTCGGCGGCCGCGGCAAGACCATGCTGCGCTGGACCGGCGTCCCGGCCAAAGACGGTTCCTGGATCACCCAAAAGGCCGAAAAGATCCGTCTAGGACAGCCCACCGCCGACCCCGAGGTGCGCGACGTCCTCCTCGATTTCAAGCGAAGCCTCCCCGAGGAAGGCATCCTCGAACAAATGGCCGAACAGCGCCCGGCACGAGACGGCTACAAGTACGTCGGCAACGCCAGCTGCGCCGAGTGCCACCCCGCCGCCGCCAAAGTCTGGGCAAAGACCAAACACGCCCACGCCTGGGAATCCCTGGTCGAACGCGGCAAACGTGACCACTGGCCGGTCACCCAGCACCCCGAATGCGTCAGCTGCCACGTTGTCGGCTACGGCGAAAAGAGCGGCTTCATCACCATCACCAAGTCCAAACATCTCAAGGACGTCGGCTGCGAGAGCTGCCACGGCCCCGGCAGTCGCCATACCCAGTTCTGGGAAAAGGAAGCCGCCACCCTCGACGGCACCGAATACGAACTCGCCAAACAAAAAGGGCTGATGCCAAAGATCGGCTTCAACCGCTGCTTCCACTGCCACACCCTGGAGCAGAGCCCAGGCTTCTTGCCCCAAGAGCGCTGGAAACAGATCGAGCACAAGTAAGGCAGCGAGCGCCGCTGCAGCCCTTGGTTGGAAGCTGGGGGTGCAAAGGCCAGGAGCGCCACAGCCGGAAGTGGCAGAGCGCCCCCACCCCCCGGCATCGCGGGCTGAGACAACTGCGTACTGCGGGTGCAAACAGGCTTGGATCAGCCTCATGTGGTGCGCAAAATGCGCGTGCAGCTGCTCGTGCGGCAAGCTCAACGATGCCCGGTGGCTGCGCAAGCTCACTTGGATGCCTACCCAGTACGCAGATGGATGACTCGCTTGGGATCTTCCGCTTTCACTTCGCCTTCCAGGTAACGTACCACTACCTTTTCCCGCAGCTGACGATGGGCCTCGGGCTGATGCTCTTCCTCTTCCGCAGCCATGCGTGGCGGACAGGCAGCCCGGTGAGCGAGCGACTCGCGCGCTTCTGGACCCGGATCTTCGCGCTCAACTTCGCCATGGGCGTCGTGACCGGGATCCCGCTTGAGTTTGCTTTCGGGCAGGGCTGGCCTCGCTTCTCCGAACGAAGCGGATCCATCATCGGGCAGACGCTCGCGATGGAAGGGCTCTTCAGTTTCTTCCTTGAGAGCACTTTCCTCGGAATCCTGCTCTACGGAGAGAAGCGGCTGGCCAAGTTCTGGATCTGGCTGGCCACGCTCATGGTCTTCCTTGGCTCCTGGCTCTCCGGCTGGTTCATCGTCGCGACCAACGCCTTCATGCAGCATCCGGTCGGCCACGAGCTCGCTGCGGACGGCAACTTCGTATTGCGCGACTTCGGCGCCCTCTTCGACAATCCCTGGCTCCTCTGGCAGTACCCGCACGTGATGCTCGGCTCGACGCTGACCGCCTGCATCGTCGTCGCGAGCATCGGCGCCTTCTACCTGCTCCTCAATCGCGACCGAGAGGACGCGGAGAGGATGCTCCGAGTCGCCGTGCCGATCGGCTTCGTCGCCAGCCTGCTCCTGGCCTTCCCGACGGGAGACGCCAAGGCGAAGCTCGTGCAGCAGCATCAGCCGGCGACCTTTGCGGCGATGGAAGGGCACTTCCGCACCGAGCGTGGCGCACCACTGGCATTAATCGGCCAACCCGACGTCGAAAACATGCGGCTCGACAACCCGATCTACGTGCCCAAGCTGCTGAGCTTCATGACACACCAGCGCTGGGATGCCGAAGTGAAAGGCCTTGAGGAGTTCCCCCGCGACGAGTGGCCGGACCAGATCCCCCTGCTCTACTTCGCCTATCACGTGATGGTCGGGCTCGGCACGGTTTTCATCGGGCTGCTCGGATTCAGCACGCTTGCAGTCCTACGTAAACGCCTAACGCGCAGCCAATACCTCCTGTGGCCGCTAGCGCTGCTACTACCCTTTCCCTACATCGCCAACACCGCCGGCTGGATGACGAGCGAGCTCGGGCGGCAGCCCTGGCTCATCCACGGCCTGATGCGAACGAGCGAAGGGCACAGCGCCCACATCAGCAGCGGCAACGCGATGTTCACCCTCCTCGGTTTCATGGGGCTCTATCTGCTGCTCTCCATCCTCTTCCTCTTCCTTGTTTGGAGGATCCTCGCGCAAGGCCCAGGCGCGCACGGGAGGGAAGAGCAGCTGACTACAAGCAGGGTGGAGGCCTGACGCCATGGAAACGCTCTGGTTCTGGATCGTGGCCAGCGCGCTGGCGCTCTACGTCGTCTTCGACGGTTTCGACATCGGCGCTGGTATCGCCTGGCCCTTCATCCGGCGTGATGACGCCGACGGAGACCGGATCCTCCAATCCATCGGCCCGTTCTGGGACGGAAACGAGGTCTGGCTCCTAGCGGCCGGCGGCCTGCTGTATTTGGCCTTCCCCGAACTCTACGCGACCTCGATGAGTGGCTTCTTCCTGCCCATCACCTTGGTCCTGTGGCTCCTGATCCTGCGCGGCATTGGGCTGGAGTTCCGACACCAGCTACAAGTACCCGCCTGGAAGGGCTTCTGGGGCTTCACCTTCGTCGGCGCGAGCTACGGCCTGGCCCTGGCCTTCGGCGCAGCACTCGGCAACGTCGTGCGCGGCGTCCCCTTCAACGCCGAGGGCCGCTTCTTCCTGCCCTTCCTCGCTACTGGCGAGGCACAGCACGGCATCCTCGACCCCTATCCACTCCTCGTTGCCGTGACCGCGCTCGTCGTTCTCGGGCGGCACGGCGCGATCTGGATCGGGGCAAAATGCCACGGAGCTCTGCGCGAGAGGGCGAGACGCCTCGCTCTGCAAAGCACCTGGCCACTGCTCGTCCTCTTCCTTGGACTAACGCTCGCATCCTTCTGGATCCAGCCGAACCTGCCTGCACGCTTCACCGACTCGCCACTGGGTGCCGCCTTCCCCGCGGCAACCCTGGCCAGCCTCTTCCTCTCCATGCAGGCACTTCGCCGCGAGAACGAAGTCCAAGCCTTCTTCGCCTCGAGCACCATGCTGGTCGGACTCCTCGGCAGCGCCGCATTCGGCGTCTACCCGTACGTCCTACCCGGCATCGAAGCCGGTACCGGACTCAAGGTCGCCGACACCATCACTGCTGCCTACGGTCTCGAAACCGCACTGATCTGGGCCGTCCCCGGTCTCCTCCTCGTTGGGATCTACTTCTGGATCCTCCACCGCCGCTTCGCCGGCCGCATCGAGAACTGAGCAACTAGCCCCGGAGAAGCTTCTCGGCAGCATGCCCCATCGATCAACTGGACGCCTTTGCTGCCCTCCCCAGCGACACAGGGCCGTGATACGGCTTCTCCAGGATCGCTTTTTCTGCTTCTGGCTACATTTCAATCGCTTTGCGGGTCGCGGAGGGGCGAGCAAATCTCGATGAGGAAGCCATTGGGGTCGCTGACATAAGAGGTGCTCTGGCCCCAGGGCTCTTCTCGCAGAGGCTGGACGAGCACGGCTCCGGCTGCGAGGGCGGTATCAAGGGCGGACGGAACGTCTTCGCTTTCGAAGGCGATCTCGAAGCTGGGGGCGCCTGGCTCTGGAGCCTTGGGGTTTTTTCCCAGTTCTTTCATCAACTGGCGCGACGAGAAGGCCAGCTTGGTGTCGCCGGTTATCAGCTCGCCATAATCCTGGCTCGGATGCAGAAAACCGCGCTCTAAGCCGAAGGCCCGCTGGTAGAAATCCAGAGTGGCACAAACGTCGTCCACGTAGAGGATGGTGTAGCGAAAGATCATTCTGGGCACCTAATAGCTGGTGAGGAGATGGCTTCACTCGCAGTTGCCGATCTGACTGTTTTGGAAGAATCGCGACATGGACGGGGCAAGCTAGAGCAATTTCGCTGATCCAGCTGGTTGGGAGTGTCAGATAAACGGTGTAAACGGCGTCTGGCGGGTGGGACAAAATCACGGCTTACAGAGCAGAAATCCTGTCTTTGAAGAAGATAGCGAGTTGTCCGAGGACCTCGCTCCAATTGCGGATGGAACGGCTCCATTTCTTTTCGAAGCGGCGTAGCGCCAGGTAGAGGAGCTTGGTCAGCGACTTGTCGTCCGGGAAGTGGCCGCGGTATTGGAGCAGCTTCCCAAAGCTGGAGTTCAGCGCCTCGATCTGCTTGGTCGTGTAGATCACCCGACGCAGTTCGGGCGGGAAGTCGAGGAACGGGACGACGCGCTCCCAGTTTGTCCGCCAAGCCAAGAAGTGGAGATCATTTCGTAGCGGCGTCCCCACTTGGCTTCGAAGGGCGCGAGAGCATGCTCCGCGGCCTCGCGATTTACTGCGGTGCAGATCGGCTTGAGGTCTTTGGCAACGGCCTTGCGGTCCTTGTCGCTGACGAAGCGGAGCGAGCTGTGGATCATGTGCACGATGCAGGTCTGCACGGTCGATTTGGGGCAGGCTTGTTCGAGGCTTCAAAAAATCCCTTCAGGCCATCACAGCAGACAAGCAGGATGTCCTGGACAGCGCCCGTCTCCTCGTTCATCCACAACTCTTGACCATATCTCGCGAATCCGGACGGCCAGACACTATTATTGTGAGCGATGCGGGCTTGAGGCGAAGCGCTCCGATTGACAGGATTCGGCTTGAGAGGATGAGGGCGCGGCAGAGTCGGTTTTCGGGATTGGCGGAAAGGGGAGGCGTGTCGTCGCTAGGCTCTTCGCTGGGCTAAGGGGATAGCTCAGCGGATGGGGCGAGGATCTAGCCGGGAATACTTACCGCCTACGAATATGGATCCGACTATTTTATATTCGACACCCGGTAGGGCTTCGGAAACGGATACCGTCAATCTTTGTGGGGAGGTGACGGTTAACCGTCGAAATACCTGCCAAGGAGTGGGGTTGCCTGTAGAGGATGCTCGGATTTTCAGGAGAAGGGTGGCCTTGAAGTCCCCTGACGGTAGGGCCCAAAGTGTCGCGATGTCTACTTCGACCTTAGCGCGTTGCGAGAACGTAACTTCTTTGCCCGAGTCCTCCGGCTTGACCAAGGCAATCGAGCCGTCTTTCGCCACTAGCCAAACTGTGTCCCACGCCTTCGGCCCAGGCTGAATGGTACAACTGTTCGTCGTAACATGGAGAAGCCCCTCCCCCCTCGCGGAGGCATCAGGACCGATATGTAAAGGTTCAATCGCAGCGCTAGTTCTCCCCACAAATCCACAGGCAACCTTGCGCCCTGTCTTTACCGGTATCGGATCGATGCCATCTGTTATAGGGATCCGAACTTGCTTAACGGTTCGCCAGTCTACCGGTTTGGTAATGATTCGACCAGAGTTCAACCTGACAGCTACTGCCCCCTCTTTACCGTTTATCTTTAAGGTTAGGAGGTCATCCTTGATTACTGACCGATACATGACCGCAATGCCATGATCAAAGGGGAAGGGGATTGTAAGGCTGCCGCGATTTCCCAAAAGGGCCCAGGACCATCCTGCGGCGGTCTTATCGCGCTCTCCGTTCTGGTCTTCAATGATGATGGGGATGGCGTCCTTCTCCCGCTCTCCTACCGTGAAGTTCAGGCGAGCAGGTGCGGTAACTACGGGCTGCCCTGGATGGGTCTCGAACCCTGGGACGTATATATTCACAGCGTAAGGCTGACCATCAATGCCCCAGAATTCACCAGTTTCCACGGCATATGGGTGACAGCCGTTTACCACATCAACCGACACGGCGCATCCCAGATCCTCGCGGAGTTGACGCCATCTCCCCACCTCCCAGCCCTCCTTTGTCATGATCATCGGGTGAACTGTATGCCACCATTCAATCGACTTTGGGCCTCCGAAACGGTTGATTTC